>Ga0209634_1000022_pt1 | contig 229985 bp, 230 predicted proteins | sample LinPmetageLP40_FD_184043 | JGI IMG/M metagenome (GOLD analysis project Ga0209634, IMG submission 184043) | Marine viral communities from the Pacific Ocean - LP-40 (SPAdes) (version 2) | ecosystem: Environmental > Aquatic > Marine > Oceanic | place: Pacific Ocean | collected 2010-08-26
GACAGTTCGGTCCCTATCTGGTGTGGGCGTTGGAGATTTGAGGAGAGCTGCTTCTAGTACGAGAGGACCGAAGTGGACAGACCTCTGGTGTTCGGGTTGTCATGCCAATGGCATTGCCCGGTAGCTATGTTTGGACAGGATAACCGCTGAAAGCATCTAAGCGGGAAGCCCCCTCCAAGATTAGATCTCCCTGGGACTTTAAGTCCCCTAAAGGGTCGTTCAAGACTAGGACGTTGATAGGCTGGATGTGTAAGCGCTGTAAAGTGTTGAGCTAACCAGTACTAATTACCCGTGAGGCTTGACCATATAATAGAAATGATTGCATTAAGAACCTGTCTTTATTAACACTCGTTGCTTTAATATTTTTACGTTTATTTGAGATAAAACTATTAATATAAATAGTTTTATCTCATAACAGTTTTCCTGGCGACCATAGAGCTTTGGTACCACCTGATCCCATCCCGAACTCAGAAGTGAAACGATGCATCGCCGATGGTAGTGTGGGGTTTCCCCATGTGAGAGTAGGTCATCGCCAGGTTTTTATCTTAAACGCCCTATCTTTCTTAGTTAGGGCGTTTTTTTATGATTTATATATATAAATACGATCCTTGCATTTAACATATAAAAAAATGAGGCATAATGGAGAGTTAAGATCAATATATAGGATATGCATGGATATAATCTTTTTATACCTCTTTCTGGGTGTAATAGCAGGGGTAATTAGTGGCCTGTTTGGAATCGGTGGCGGGATAATTATCGTTCCAATACTCATCTTCACTTTTTCATCACAAGTTTTCCCTACAGAAATATTGACCCATATGGCAATAGGTACATCATTAGCTACAATTATAATTACTTCTATGAGCTCTATTTTTGCACATCACAAACGTGGACTAGTAGCTTGGCCCATAGTTCTTTGGTTTTCACCAGGGATATGTTTGGGTGCAATTTTGGGAGCAAGTTTTGCTATTAGTATCACAGGAATACTTTTACAACTCTTTTTTGGTATATTTCTTTGTTTTATTGGTGTCCTTATGACAAAGCCTACTAATCCGTCTTTAATTATCAATATGCCAGGATCTTTTGGTAAAACAATAGCGGGCTCTGTAATTGGTTTTTTTTCCAGCATATTTGGGATTGGGGGCGGGTCATTATCAGTACCTTATTTTTCTTGGACACAGATACCTATTAAGAATGCTATTGCTACGTCAGCTGCCTGCGGACTACCTATTGCTGTTAGTGGAGCTATAGTTTATGCAATTCAGGGACTAAATGTATATGGATTACCAAAATATACAGTTGGTTTTGTATATCTTCCCGCTTTTTTTGGCATCATCATTACAAGTATAGTTTTTGCAAAAGTGGGGGCAAAATTAGCATATCAGCTTCCTTCTAAAGCTTTGAAAATGTATTTCTCTTTTTTACTACTGGCTATTGGGATATATTTTATATGGAAAAATATCCTATTTATTTTGATGGATTAAAATGGAAGATCTATTAATTATTTTAAGTGATGGAATGTTTCACTCCGGGGAAGATATTGGTAAAAAACTTGATATCTCAAGAGCAGCTGTCTGGAAAAAAATAAGAAAAATTAGAACTTTAGGACTTTCCCTAGAATCAAAAAAAGGTCAAGGTTACCGAATAATTGGTGGTCTAGATCTCCTAAAGAAAGAAGATATTTACGATAATTTATCCTCTGTTGTTAAACCCCTTGTATCTAACTTAGAAGTTTTGTCGACGACCACTTCTACAAATACTCTCGCTAGAAAAAATGCTGAAAAATTTGATTCTTCGGGTAGTATAATTTTATCAGAAGCCCAGACAGATGGGCGTGGTCGAAGAGGTAAATCTTGGGTTAGTCCATATGGTTGCAATCTTTATCTATCAATTGTTTGGGGTTTTTCAGGTGGCATTCAAGAAATAGAGGGCCTTAGTTTAGCTGTTGCTTGTTCTGTGCTCAAAGGGCTAAAAAAGTGTGGTGCTGATAATATAGAGCTCAAGTGGCCTAATGACTTAATACACAAAAAGAAAAAAATTGGCGGTATTCTTTTAGAGATAGTTGGTGATCCATCTGGATACTGCCAAGTAATTATTGGTGTTGGTATCAATGTAAATATGCCAAAAATTTACTCTGGATATATTGATAGAGAATGGGCAAATACTAAAAAATTATTAAATCCAGGGGTTAGTAGGAATAAATTAGCTTCTATGATTATAGAACAGCTCTTATTGTTGCTTTTTGACTATAAAAAATCCAAATTCTTGAGTTATAGGGATCAATGGCTTATGTATGATAATTCAATAGGAAAGAAGGTGGAGCTGATAATGATGAATAATACCGTTGAGGGGATTGTACGCGGAATAGATTTAAGCGGTGGGCTTATTCTTGAGGTAGATGGAATAGAAAAAATCTTTAGTGGTGGTGAAATTAGTCTTCGAGAGTGTGAATGAGAGTAGAGATTGATGCAGGTAATTCTAGAATTAAGTGGAGAATTTGCTTAGGCCAAATAGTTGAGTCTCGTGGTGTTTTTGCTAATAAAGATATTGAGATATTTCTAGAGGTATTAGATCAGATTCCATCAATTGAAAAGATATATATTGCTTCCGTATCTCCTTTGGATATTCTTAATAAAATAGCTCAATATTGTTCTAAGAGGTTATGTTTACTCATTGAAGCCAAAACTGAAAAAATTACTGCTGGTGTTACTTGTGGTTACAATGATCCATCTATTTTAGGCATTGATCGATGGCTAGGAATTGTAGCTGCATACAATCGTTTTAGGTCGCCATGCATAATTATTGATGCAGGAACCATCCTAACAATTGATACTGTAAACGGCGATGGAAAACATTTAGGAGGATATATTTTACCTGGAAGAGAAATGTCGCGAGAGATAATGAATACTGGTACCGAGAAAATTCAGCTAAATATTAATGACGATCAAGATATAACAAATTTTTCTCCAGGAAAGTCAACTGGAGAGTGTATCAGAAAAGGGGAAATTCTGATGATTAAATCACTAATAGAATTTATTGTAAGAAATTCTGATGAGAAAAATGAAACACAAATAATAGCAACTGGAGGTAATGCCCAAAATATCGTTAGTATTTTGGGCAACCACGTTCATTTTGACCCAGAACTGATTTTAGATGGTCTAAAATTTTTAGACTTATAAAAAATTGTATATTTCATAAAGTTGACTTAAAAACGATCACATGGGCTTTTTATCCTCTTTCATACCCATTTCTGTGTAAAAAACACTAAAAAAACGTTTTATCACATATAATCTGTTGATTATAACCTCAACATTCACTAAAATCGCGACCCCTATTTTGTATATAGGATTTGGGCTGGCGTAGCTCAGTTGGTAGAGCAGCTGACTTGTAATCAGCCGGTCGGGGGTTCGACTCCTCTCGCCAGCTCCATATATTTTGTATGTAACTGGGGTTTTGGAAAATTTATTAGGTATATGTTGGGTGTGGACGATGTTTTACCTTTTACGCAGGGGTTCCCGAGCGGTCAAAGGGATCAGACTGTAACTCTGACGCGAAAGCTTCGGTGGTTCGAATCCACCCCCCTGCACCAAATTTTTATATTTGGTACTATTGTTGTTTAACAATAACTTAAGTACCTTGTGAACATACGGATTGTATTATCAATGATCACATGGGTAGGTTGCATTTGTAACAAAAAATAGATTTGGCTCCACTAGAAAATGAATTCTATGGAGTGGTGGTTATAGGCGGGTATGGTTCAATGGTAGAACCTCAGCCTTCCAAGCTGATGGTGCGGGTTCGATTCCCGCTACCCGCTCCAGATCCTACCGACAGCGATAGTTAATGCTCATATAGCTCAGTCGGTAGAGCACTTCCTTGGTAAGGAAGAGGTCACCGGTTCAAATCCGGTTATGAGCTCCAGTATTTAGTGAAATACGGTACGCCGTATATAATTTTAACTAAAAAGTGTGCAAATATTGATTGAGGAGTTTTTGTAATGTCAAAAGAAAAGTTCGAGCGTAATAAGACCCATGTTAACGTGGGTACAATTGGTCACGTAGACCATGGTAAAACAACATTAACAGCAGCGCTAACTCGAGTATGTGCTGAAGTTTGGGGCGGAGAAAAAGTTGCATTTGATGGTATTGATAATGCACCCGAAGAGCGTGAACGCGGAATTACTATTGCCACATCACATGTAGAGTATGATACCGAGAAACGTCACTATGCTCATGTTGATTGCCCAGGACACGCTGATTATGTGAAAAATATGATTACAGGTGCGGCGCAGATGGATGGTGCAATTCTAGTTTGTGGTTCTACAGATGGCCCTATGCCACAAACACGTGAACATATACTACTTGCTCGTCAAGTTGGTGTTCCTTATGTTGTAGTTTTTCTTAATAAAGCAGATCTTCTTGCTGCAGATTGTGGTGGCGTAGGTTCTGATGAATACAACGAAATGATTGAGCTTGTAGAGATGGAGCTTCGTGAGTTGCTTGATGCTTATGAATTCCCTGGAGATGACACACCCATTATTTGTGGTTCTGCATTAATGGCTCTTGAAGGAAAAGATGACAATGAGTTGGGTACCACAGCTGTCAAAAAGCTTGTAGAGACACTTGATTCTTATATTCCAGACCCTGTTCGAGATATAGATAAACCATTTCTTTTACCAATCGAGGATGTCTTCTCTATCGCTGGTCGAGGAACCGTTGTTACTGGTCGAGTTGAGCGTGGTATCGTCAAGGTTGGTGAAGAGATTGAAATTATTGGTATTAAAGATACCACTAAAACGACCTGTACAGGTGTAGAAATGTTCAGAAAGTTGCTTGATGAAGGCCGTGCTGGTGAAAATGTTGGAGTTTTGCTTCGTGGAACTAAGCGAGAAGAAATTGAGCGTGGTCAAATCTTGGCCAAACCAGGATCTGTTAAGCCGCATACTAAATTCGAAGCTGAAGTTTATGTTTTATCAAAAGATGAAGGTGGTAGACATACTCCGTTCTTTAAGGGTTATCGACCACAATTCTATTTTAGAACTACAGACGTAACTGGAGCTTGTGAATTACCTGATGGAGTTGAAATGGTCATGCCTGGTGATAATATTAAAATGGTTGTCACGTTAATACATCCAATTGCTATGGAAGAAGGATTACGTTTTGCTATTCGAGAGGGCGGCCGTACAGTAGGCGCCGGTGTTGTAGCTAAAATTATTGAGTAATGAAAAGAACTACTATGCCAAATCGAAGTCTTTTTGGACTTCGATTTTCTAGTTACTTCACATCTGGGTTTTTATGATAGGCCAGTAGTTCAATTGGTAGAGCGTCGGTCTCCAAAACCGAATGTTGGGGGTTCGAGTCCCTCCTGGCCTGCCAATAAATTTTTTAATCTGGCTTTTAGTTAAGATGATAAGACGTAAATATAATTTAGGGCGCAATTTGATATGAGTGCGACTGCAGAAGAAAAACAGTACAAGCTAGATAGCCTTAAATGGCTAGTTATTTTAGCTCTTACCGCTACAGCTATCTATGGTAACTACTATTTTGCAGCTGAGTCACTTTTATATAGAGCAATAGCTTGGCTTATAGTTGCTGTTGTTGTTATCTTTATTGGCTCTAAGACACAGAAAGGCTCAAGTTTGCTAACATTAACATATGGAGCATATAACGAAGCACTCAGAGTAGTTTGGCCAACACGTCAAGAAAGAAATCAAACCACACTAATGGTTGTAGTTGTTGTATTGATTATGTCTATGATTTTATGGGGTTTGGACACTTTCTTCGGTTGGATTGCCTCAATGGTTATAGGTTAAGGGGATTACATGCGCTGGTACGTTGTACATGCCTATTCAGGCTATGAGAAAAAAGTTGCCTTGGCGCTTAAAGATAGAGTGGTACTCCATGATATGGAGAAAATATTTGGTGATATTTTAGTACCAACTGAAGAAGTAGTCGAGTTGAAAGGAGGAGTAAAGCGTAAAAGTGAACGTAAGTTTTTTCCTGGCTATGTTCTTGTTCAAATGGAGTTAAATGACGATTCCTGGCATTTAGTTAAAGAGACTCCAAGAGTTTTAGGTTTTATTGGAGGTAAGGCAGATATGCCTGCACCTATTACAGACAAAGAAGCTGATGCGATTTTGCAAAGGGTTCAGGATTCTGAAGATAAACCAAGACCCAAAACCGTCTTTGAAGCAGGCGAAATAATTCGAGTTATTGATGGACCCTTTAATGACTTCAATGGTGTTGTTGAAGAAGTAAATTATGAAAAAAGCAGAGTCCGAGTGTCCGTATCGATATTTGGTCGGAATACTCCTGTTGAACTAGAATTTGTTCAAGTGGAGAAAATTTAATAGTTTTTTATTGCTCTGGATATATTAGAAAAGAGCAGGGAAGCCTGAGACAAGTTTTACAAGAACTTTGAGGCGTTAGACCCAAAATGGAGAAGTAAAATGGCTAAAAAAGTAGACTCTTATGTAAAGTTGCAAGTGCCTGCAGGTAAAGCTAATCCTAGCCCTCCGGTTGGCCCCGCACTAGGACAAAAAGGGGTTAATATCATGGAGTTTTGTAAAGCATTTAATGCACAAACGCAGGAATTAGAGCCAGGCTCACCGGTACCTGTTGTTATAAGTGTATATGCTGATAAAAGTTTCACTTTTATCACAAAAACTTCCCCTGCATCATATCTGTTAAAAAAAGCTGCTGGTATTCAGAGTGGCAGTGGTACTCCTAATACGGATAAAGTCGGTAAAGTTACTAGAGCACAATGTGAAGAAATTGTAAAAATAAAAGAAACTGATTTAACTGCCTCAAACATGGACGCTGCAGTGAGAACTATCGCTGGATCTGCACGTTCCATGGGTATTGAAGTGGAGGGTACATAAATGGCTAAGCTTTCTAAGCGCATTCGCGCAATTCGTGAAAAAGTCGAAATTGGAAAACAGTATTCAATAAATGATGCAGTTGCATTATTAAAAGAGGTTTCCTCTGTTAAATTTTCTGAAGCTGTAGATGTTGCGGTGAACCTGGGTATAGATCCTAAAAAATCTGATCAAGCAGTCAGAGGAGCAACTACTCTTCCCCATGGCACAGGAAAAAATGTAAGAGTAGCAGTTTTTGCTCAAGGTGACGCTGCAGAGGCTGCAAAAGAATCAGGAGCAGATTTGGTAGGGATGGAAGATTTAGCAGAAGACATCAAAGCAGGAAATATGAATTTTGATGTAGTTATCGCTGAGCCTGCGGCAATGAGAGTAGTTGGCCTATTAGGACAGGTTTTGGGTCCCAGAGGTTTAATGCCTAACCCTAAAACCGGAACTGTGACACCAGATATAACAACAGCCGTAAAAAATGCTAAGGCTGGTCAGGTTCGTTATCGCATAGATAAAAATGGAATCATTCACGGTGCAATTGGTAGCCTTAATTTTGATGTATCTTCTTTGAAAGAGAATCTTGAAGCATTAATCTTAGATCTGAAAAAAGCTAAGCCAGCATCAGCAAAGGGTATATTTCTCAGTAAGATTACTCTTTCAACAACAATGGGACCTGGATTAATAATTGATCAGGCCTCGTTAGAGGTATAAAAGGAATAAGATCTCGATATGAGATCAAATAAACTTTGGGGTCTAGGTGATTCGCCTAGACCGTTAAAGACCGTAGGTGCCTTTATTTAAGGTTTAATGTACTCTCCATCTTTCACTGGAGAATCGCCTACGCAAACGGTGTAACCCGATTCAGTATTTTAGTAACTGGATTTGATCGCCGAAATTGCATCAAGATTATATTTGATGCCTAACCAATTAATAACCCAGTTTGGGTGATTAATTAAATCCAGGAGAAAGTCTCGTGGCATTAAATCTCGAAAGTAAAAAAGTAATAGTGGACCAAGTTGGCACCACTGCTTCAAACGCTTTGTCATTGGTAGTTGCCGATGCACGAGGAGTTAATGTGACTGATATGACAATTCTTCGTGAAAAAGCACGAGAACAAAATATCGATATTCGTATAGTGCGCAATACACTTGCAAAGCTAGCGTTTAAGGGTACAGATTTCGAGTGCGTAAGTGAAGTATTGACTGGTCCATCATTGTTTGGTTTTTCTATGGAGGACCCAGGCGCTGCAGCTCGTTTATTTAAAGAGTTTGCGAAAGAAAATGATAAGTTTGAAGTAAAAGCCCTATCTATCAGTGGTCAGCTGTTGGATAACGGGCAGATTGATGTTTTAGCTAAATTACCAACCTTAGAACAGGCTCTTGGTCAATTAGCTTGTGTAACACTGGCACCAATCACTAAATTAGTTCGTACCTTTAATGAGGTGCCAACTAAAGTTACTCGTGTTGTAGGGGCTGTTCGTGATCAAAAGCAGGAAGCTGCATAATCCACTGAACAGTCTATGTAAATTTATTTAATTAGGAGATAGATTATGGCTCTTTCTAAAGATGATATTTTAGAAGCAATAGCTTTAATGAGCGTGATGGAAGTTGTTGAACTTGTAGCAGCAATGGAAGAAAAATTTGGTGTGTCTGCACAAGCTGCGGTTGCAGCAGCTGCTCCCGCAGCTGGTGGAGATGCTGGTGATGCACCAGTAGTAAAAGACGCTTTTGACGTGATGCTAACGTCAGTTGGAGAAAAGAAAGTTAATGTTATTAAAGCTGTCCGTGCTATAACAAGTTTAGGTTTAAAGGAAGCTAAAGATCTTGTAGATAGTGCTCCCTCAGTTATTAAAGAAGGAGCTCCAACATCTGAAGCGGAAGAGGCCAAAAAACAGCTGGAAGAAGCGGGCGCTACTAGTGAACTGAAGTAGGTTCATAGTGCTCATGCCTGGTAATTAACCAGATTTAGGTTGGAGAAATATCTCCAGCCTTCCAGCGCTTTCTGCCCTAGAGATAGATAGCGTCAACAAATATCCTTTTTTGCATAAGATTTATAGTATTAATTTTTCATAGCCCATGAAGTTTTAAGACTAAAAAATCAAGATGGGGAACATAATGGCTTACTCGTATACTGAGAAAAAACGCATCCGTAATGATTTTGGAAAGCTTCCACAAGTTATGGATTTACCTTATTTGCTTGCAATACAGATGGATTCATATCGAGATTTTACTCAAATAGATATCCCAAATGAAGATAGACTGGAGGCTGGTTTGCATGCAGCTTTTAAGTCTGTGTTTCCAATTGTAAGTTATTCAGGGAATGCAGGGCTTGAATATGTAGATTACAATCTCGGGAAACCAGTATTTGATGAAGAGGAATGTAAGCTCAGAAGTGTTACCTACGGTTGTTCGCTCAGAGTAAGAGTTCGCTTGATGATTTACGACAAAGATTCATCTTACAAAACAATCAAAGAAATTAAGGATCAAGAGGTCTATATGGGAGAAATTCCCTTAATGACCAACAATGGTACTTTTATAATAAATGGTACCGAAAGAGTAGTTGTATCTCAGCTTCACCGTTCCCCAGGAGTATTTTTTGATCATGATAAAGGAAAAACACACTCTTCGGGTAAGTTATTATATTCTGCTCGAGTAATTCCTTATCGTGGCTCATGGCTTGACTTTGAGTTTGACCCAAAAGATTTAGTCTTTGTTCGTATTGACCGTCGACGAAAGTTACCAGCAACAATGTTACTTCGTGCTCTTGGTTTTAGTGCTGAAGAAATGTTGGCGGAGTTTTTTGAAACAAATACTTTCAATTTGCGCAAGGATGGAACTTACACTCTTGACCTTCAGCCCTCTAGATTAAGAGGTGATATTGCTACTTTTGATATTTTGGATAAAAAAGGAAAAGTAATCGTTGCAGACGGTCGTCGAATAACAGCAAGACATGTTAAAGAGCTGGAAAAACAAAAAATTACTAAGCTTGTCATCCCAGCTGATTATTTGCATAACCGTCCGCTCGCAAAAGACGTAGTGAATCCAGACACAGGTGAAATTTTATTTGAGTGCAATACAGAAATTGATGAAGAAATTTTAAGCGAAATTCGTAAAGCTGGATTATCTTCGATCGAATCTATTTACACCAATGACCTTGATAGAGGGTCATTCATTTCAGATACATTAAGATCAGATAGCACCCATACACAAATGGAGGCTTTAGTAGAAATCTATCGCATGATGCGACCAGGCGAACCACCAACAAAGGAATCAGCAGAAAATTTGTTTAACAATTTGTTTTTTAGTTTAGATAGATATGATTTATCAGCTGTTGGGCGAATGAAGTTCAACCGTCGACTTGGCCGTGAAGAAGAGATCGGTTCAGGAATATTAAGTAAAGACGATATCGTCGGCGTATTGAAAGTGCTGATCGGTATTCGCGACGGTAAAGGTATTGTTGATGATATTGATCATTTAGGGAATCGAAGAATCAGATCTGTAGGTGAAATGGCTGAAAACCAGTTTCGTATCGGGCTAGTTCGAGTTGAACGAGCCGTTAAAGAGCGTCTGTCAGTTGCTGAGGCAGATGGTTTAATGCCTCAAGACTTGGTAAATGCCAAGCCTGTTGCTGCTGCTATGAAGGAGTTCTTTGGATCTAGTCAGCTTTCGCAGTTCATGGATCAAAATAACCCTTTATCAGAAGTTACTCATAAGCGTAGAATTTCTGCCTTAGGGCCAGGTGGATTAACTCGAGAACGTGCCGGTTTTGAAGTGCGCGACGTTCATCCTACCCATTACGGAAGAGTTTGTCCTATTGAGACCCCAGAGGGGCCTAATATAGGACTTATTAACTCTCTTGCCGCATATGCAAGAACAAATGATTTCGGGTTTTTAGAAACACCATATAGAAAGGTTGTCGATGGGAAAGTAACAGATGATATAGAGTATATGTCCGCTATTAATGAGGCAGATTTTATCATCGCACAAGCATCTGCATCAGTTGATAAAAAAGGCTTTCTATCTGAAGAGCTAGTCAGTGTCCGTTATCAAGGAGAATTTAGCCTAAAGGCCCCTAATGAGATCCATTATATGGATGTCTCCCCACAACAAGTAGTTTCAGTTGCTGCGGCACTAATTCCGTTTTTGGAGCATGATGATGCGAATAGAGCATTAATGGGCTCAAATATGCAGCGTCAAGCAGTTCCGACCCTAAAAGCAGAAAAACCGTTAGTTGGAACAGGCTTTGAAAGGTTTGTTGCTTCGGATTCTGGCGTTTGTGTTGTTGCAAAGAGAGGCGGTGAAATAGAGAGTGTAGATGCTAGTAGAATTGTTGTGAGAGTAAATGGTGATGAGGTTGAAACTGGTGATGCTGGTGTTGATATTTATAATTTAACAAAATATACCAGATCAAATCAAAATACATGTATTAATCAGCGCCCTATAGTTTCTTTGGGAGACTGTATATCTCGAGGAGATATTCTTGCAGATGGACCATCTGTTGATATGGGTGAGCTAGCCTTAGGCCAAAATATGCGTATCGCTTTTATGCCATGGAACGGATATAACTTCGAAGATTCCATAATGATCTCTGAGAGAGTTGTTCAAGAAGATCGTTTTACAACAATTCATATCCAAGAGTTGACTGCAACAGCCCGTGATACCAAACTAGGATCAGAAGAAATAACCTCTGATATACCTAACGTAGGCGAAGCAGCCCTTTCACGTCTCGACGAGTCTGGTATTGTCTTTATTGGTGCGGAAGTTGCTGCTGGAGATATTTTAGTAGGTAAGGTTACACCAAAAGGGGAAACACAGCTGACACCTGAAGAAAAACTTCTTCGAGCGATTTTCGGCGAAAAAGCTTCTGATGTAAAAGATACGTCATTAAGAGTACCCTCTGGCACCAAGGGCACTGTAATAGACGTTCAGGTATTTACTCGAGAAGGTTTAGAAAAAGACCAAAGATCTGTTGAGATTGAAGAGACAGCACTCACTCAATTTAGACTAGATTTGGATGATGAATTTCGCATCATGGAGAATGCAACCTTTGAAAGGTTAACTGTTGCTTTGTCTGGTAAAGAAATACTTAAAGCACCAGGTTTAAAGAAAGGAGATAAGCTTTCATCTGAACAAGCAGTCGACTTTACTAGTTCAGACTGGTTCAGCGTTCGTATGGCGGATGAAAAACTAAATGAGCAAATAGAGCGTGCAGAAGAGCTACTTCAAGCACGCCGAAACATTCTTGATGAGCGGTTCGACGACAAGAAAAACAAGCTTCAAAGTGGCGATGATTTAGCACCCGGAGTTTTAAAAACAGTTAAAGTTTACCTCGCCGTTAAACGACGGGTTCAGCCAGGAGACAAAATGGCTGGGCGTCACGGTAATAAGGGAGTTATCTCAGTAATAATGCCAGTTGAGGATATGCCCCACGATGAACATGGCGTGCCAGTGGATATTGTTCTTAACCCCTTAGGTGTTCCATCGCGTATGAATGTAGGGCAGGTTCTCGAGACACACATGGGTCTTGCAGCAAGAACTCTTGGAGAAAAAATTGACAAGATGATTCAAGAGCAAGCTAAAATAACTGAAATGCGCAAATTTTTACAAGATGTTTATGATGTAGGTATTGGAACCCAAAAAGTTGATCTTGAGAAGCTATCAGTGACAGAATTTAATGAACTCACACATAATCTTCGATCTGGAGTGCCTATAGCAACACCTGTATTTGATGGTGCAAGTGAGCATGAAATAAAGCAACTATTGAAGCTGGCCGGCCTACCAGAAAGTGGACAAATGGAGTTATATGATGGCAGAACAGGAGACATGTTCGAGCGTCCGGTGACAGTAGGATATATGTATATGCTGAAACTGAATCACTTAGTTGATGATAAAATGCATGCTCGATCAACAGGATCCTATAGTCTCGTAACTCAACAACCACTTGGAGGAAAAGCCCAGTTTGGTGGGCAAAGATTTGGAGAAATGGAAGTCTGGGCGTTAGAAGCTTATGGCGCATCTTATACTTTACAAGAAATGCTAACAGTAAAATCTGATGATGTTAATGGTCGAACTAAGATGTATAAAAACATTGTGGATGGAGATCATCGCATGGAGCCGGGCATGCCTGAATCATTTAATGTCTTGGTTAAAGAAGTACGATCTCTAGGTATAAATATCGAGTTGGAGCAAGAAAAATAGTTTTACTAAAAATATACTAAAAATTAAGTTGGGGCGGCCCATTTGCCCGCTATTAAAATATAGCACCCACTATGGAGAAAAGCGTTGAAAGACTTACTAAATCTGCTCAGATCACAAGATCAAATAGGCGAATTTGATGCAATACGTATCGGTTTAGCATCACCAGACATGATTCGATCATGGTCTTATGGTGAGGTTAAGAAACCGGAAACAATAAATTACCGTACATTTAAGCCAGAACGTGAAGGTTTATTTTGTGCCAAAATATTTGGTCCAGTAAAAGATTACGAATGCCTCTGCGGTAAATATAAGCGTATGAAACATCGTGGTATCGTTTGTGAAAAGTGTGGCGTTGAAGTCACTTTAGCAAAAGTTCGTAGAGATAGGATGGCTCATATTGAACTTGCTTGTCCTGTTGCACACATATGGTTTCTCAAGTCACTTCCATCTCGGATTGGACTAATGCTCAACATGACGCTTCGAGAAATAGAAAGGGTGCTATATTTTGAATCCTTCATAGTTACTGATCCTGGTATGACCACCCTTGAGCTAGGACAATTATTAACTGATGATGAATACTTCCAGGCTATGGAAGAATTTGGTGATGATTTTCAGGCAACGATGGGCGCTGAAGGAATTCAAAGCTTAATGAAAGATCTTGATATGAATCAAGAGATAGCAATTATTCGTGAAGAAATTCCAGCTACTCGTTCAGAAACAAAAATTAAGAAGCTATCAAAACGTCTAAAACTTTTAGAGGCCTTCCTTGGTTCTGGAAATAAGCCTGAGTGGATGATTTTAGAGGCATTACCTGTTCTACCACCAGACCTCAGACCCTTAGTGCCTCTTGATGGTGGTCGTTTTGCAACATCTGATCTAAATGATTTGTATCGACGAGTGATAAACCGCAATAATCGCCTTAAGCGCTTATTAGAATTAAATGCTCCAGATATAATTGTACGAAATGAAAAACGGATGTTGCAGGAATCAGTCGATGCGCTTTTGGATAACGGACGTCGCGGTAGAGCCATCACGGGATCTAATAAGCGTCCTCTGAAGTCGCTTGCTGATATGATTAAAGGAAAGCAGGGTCGTTTTCGTCAGAACTTGCTGGGTAAGCGAGTAGATTATTCTGGACGATCTGTGATCGTAGTAGGCCCTACTCTTAGGCTTCATCAGTGTGGTTTACCAAAACGAATGGCCTTGGAATTATTTAAACCATTCATCTTTTCAAAACTAGAATTACGAGGATTAGCCACTACCATAAAGGCTGCAAAAAAAATGGTAGAACGTGAAGAGCTAGTTGTTTGGGATATTCTTGATGAAGTTATCCGTGAACACCCAGTTCTACTGAACCGCGCCCCTACACTTCATAGACTTGGTATTCAAGCTTTTGAACCAGTTCTAATCGAAGGGAAGGCCATACAGTTGCATCCCCTAGTATGTGCTGCATACAACGCTGATTTTGACGGAGATCAAATGGCGGTTCATGTCCCGCTCACTTTGGAGGCCCAGCTTGAGTCTCGCGCTCTGATGATGTCGACTAATAATATTTTATCTCCCGCGAGTGGCGAGCCAATTATTGTGCCTTCACAAGATGTTGTATTGGGCCTTTATTGGATGACTCGTGAAAGAATCAACGCATTGGGAGAAGGAAGAATATTTGGTGATCTCAAAGAAGTTTCCGTTGCTTATTATAGCAAGCAGGTACACCTGCAAGCCAGAATAAAAGTTCGTATTAACGAAGTTACCTTTAATGATCTTGGTGAGGCTGAATCAAAAAAATACATCGTCGATACCACTGTAGGTCGTGCATTGTTATGGGATGTTGTTCCGGATGGTTTAAGTTACGATATGGTGAACCAGCCGATGACCAAAAAAGCAATCTCAAAAATTATAAATTGCTGTTATCGCGATGTTGGGTTGAAGGCAACCGTAATCTTTGCAGATCAACTCATGTATACAGGATTTGATTTTTCCACAAAATCTGGTGCATCCATCGGGGTAAATGACTTTACCATTCCTTCCTCTAAAGAAAAAATTATTGCTCAATCTGAAGAAGAAGTTAAAGAAATTGAAAGTCAATTTTCTTCTGGTCTAGTTACCCAAGGTGAGAAGTACAATAAAGTCGTTGATATTTGGTCAAGAGCTAATGATTTAGTTGCAAAAGCTATGATGGAGGTTATCAGCACAGAGGAGGTTGCTAATAGCGATGGTGCAACAGAGACCCAGGCATCTTTCAATTCCGTATTTATTATGGCTGATTCAGGAGCTAGAGGTTCACCTGCGCAGATAAGACAACTTGCAGGTATGAGGGGCCTAATGGCTCGTCCAGACGGCTCAATTATTGAAACTCCAATCATTGCTAATTTCCGCGAAGGTTTAAATGTATTGCAGTACTTCATATCAACACATGGGGCACGTAAAGGTCTAGCAGATACTGCACTTAAGACAGCTAACTCAGGATACCTGACTCGTCGATTAGTAGATGTATCTCAGGATCTAGTAGTAGTAGAAGAGGATTGCGGTACATCAGAAGGCCTATTAATGACCCCTGTCATCGAAGGTGGAGATATTATTGAGTCTTTAGGAGACCGAATTCTTGGTCGTGTTTTAGCAATTGATGTAACTAAGCCTGGTTCTAGAAAAGTTGTGTTAAAAGCCGGCCATATGATTGATGAAAAGTGTGTAGAACAAATAGAAATGTTAGGAATAGATGAACTAAAAGTACGCTCTCCAATTACATGTGAGACCCGCCATGGTATATGCTCACAATGCTATGGAAGAGATTTAGCAAGAGGGCATAGAATAAACTCTGGAGAAGCTGTTGGTGTTGTTGCTGCGCAATCTATTGGTGAACCGGGCACCCAGTTAACTATGCGAACCTTTCATATTGGAGGCGCTGCCTCTCGTGCTTCTGCTGCAGACAGTATACAAGTCAAGATGGGTGGAAAAATTCGCTTTATCAATATCAAAGTAGCAGAGCGCGAAAATGGAGAGCTCGTTGCTGTATCTCGCTCTGGAGGGCTTGCGCTTGCTGATGAAAATGGACGTGAACGTGAACGTTATAAGTTGCCTTATGGAGCAGTTATAAGTGTTAAAGAGGGGTCTGTTGTAGCTGCTGGAGACATTGTAGCCGCTTGGGATCCCCATACTCATCCGATAATAACTGAAGTCGCTGGTCAAGTTGCATTCTCTGGTATGGAAGAGGGTCTCAGTATCCGAACTCAAACAGATGAAATGACAGGACTATCTAGTATTGCAGTTATTGATCCAAATGAACGCCCTTCAGCAGGTAAAGATATCAAGCCGATGGTTACTTTGCTTGATGATGAGGGTAAAGAGCTCACCTTCGCCAATTCAACTGTTCCTGCTCACTATATGTTGCCATCAAATGCAATACTGAGTATCACTGATAATAGTCATGTTGGAGCCGGTGATATTGTTGCGCGTATTCCACAAGAGGGATCCAAAACTCGTGATATTACAGGAGGACTTCCTCGTGTTGCTGACCTTTTTGAAGCAAGACGACCAAAAGACCCAGCAATATTAGCTGAAATATCAGGTACAGTTACCTTCGGCAAGGAAACAAAAGGGAAGCGTCGTTTAGTTATTACTCCTCCTAATGGAAAACTATTGCCTGATGGAAGTGATCATTATGAGCTTCTGATACCTAAATGGCATCAATTGGGAGTATTTGAAGGTGAAAATGTCACCAAAGGTGAAGTCATTGCCGATGGTCCAGAAAATTCTCATGATATATTACGCTTGAAAGGCGTTGACTCTCTAGCAGAATATATTGTTAATGAAATACAAGAAGTTTATCGTTTGCAGGGTGTTAAAATAAACGATAAGCATATTGAGGTGATTTGTCGCCAGATGTTAAGAAAAGTTGAAATTACAGATATGGGCGATTCTTCTTTTGTTAAAGGAGAGCAGGTTGAATATACTGCAGTGCTCGAAGAGAACGAAAAATTAGTACTAGACAAGAAAAAGTCTGCTAAATTCGAACGTCTTCTTCTTGGTATAACTAAAGCTTCGCTTGCAACTGAAAGCTTCATATCTGCCGCTTCATTCCAAGAAACAACACGTGTTCTCACAGAGGCTTCAGTAACAGGTAAAGCAGATTATCTGAGAGGCTTAAAAGAAAACGTAGTAGTTGGTCGATTGATTCCTGCGGGCACCGGGCTCACGTATCATCGCAAACGCCGAGAGGCGAAAGAAAAAGCATTAGAAACGGCAGTTAGTGCAGTTGATATCGAAGCAGCATTAAGTGAAGCTCTAAGCACAAGTGAGAGTGAGTGATAGGGGTTAAATACTTAACTTAAGCTTATCACCACTCTTGACTAGAGTCGCTGGTATCTTTAGACTGCCTCATCCTAAAATAACGGTCTGCTTGTCAGACTGAATTTAAAAGCATGACCTTAGAATAAGGTCTTTTATTTGGAGCTAATTGAATGGCAACGATTAACCAGTTGGTTCGTAAGCCTAGAAAAACTAAAATAATTAAATCTGGTGTGCCGGCATTAGACGCTTGTCCGCAAAGAAGAGGTGTTTGTACAAGGGTGTATACGACGACCCCCAAAAAACCAAACTCAGCACTTCGTAAAGTTTGCCGTGTTCGACTCACAAATGGTTTTGAGGTGAGTTCTTACATCGGTGGTGAGGGACATAATCTTCAAGAACACAGCGTTGTACTAATACGAGGTGGACGTGTAAAGGATTTACCTGGTGTACGATATCATACTGTTAGGGGTGCACTAGACACCTCAGGTGTTGCTAATCGTACACAGAGTCGCTCAAAATACGGGACCAAGCGCCCTAAAAAATAATATTAATTCGCTTTAAAATCAAGATAAATAATTAGTAAGGCTGGGTATATTTTATATAACATCCCAGATAATCCTGAAAAAAAAGAGTAAATCATATGCCTAGAAGAAGAGTTGTCGCAAAACGTGAAATATTACCGGATCCAAAATTTGGAAATATTATTTTAGCTAAATTTATGAATCATGTGATGGTAAGCGGTAAAAAAGCTGTTGCTGAGAGTATTGTTTATGGTGCACTTGATATTGTTCAAGAGCGCCTGAAAGAGGATCCATTGATCGCTTTTGAGGCTGCATTAGAAAAGATTGCTCCATCTGTAGAAGTAAAAGCACGTCGTGTTGGAGGTGCAACTTATCAAGTCCCTGTGGAGGTTCGTCCCTCTAGAAGAAATGCTCTGGCAATGCGCTGGATGGTAGATTTTTCCAGAAAGAGAGGTGAAAAATCCATGGCTCAGCGGTTAGCTGGTGAAATTATTGATGCACAACAAAGTAAAGGTGGAGCAGTCAAGAAACGTGAAGATGTTCACCGAATGGCTGATGCAAACAAAGCATTCTCCCACTTCCGCTTCTAATAGCTACATTGAAACTTTATGTTAATATCAAAAGGTAGCTGTTTACAGCTACCTTTCTGGTTTTTGATTTTGATTAATATTTAATTCCCTTTTTCATTTAATTGTTTTGAGTAAAATTATGTCGCCTCGAAAAACTCCTATCGAACGTTACCGCAATATCGGTATTTGCGCTCATGTTGATGCAGGAAAAACTACAACCACCGAGAGGATACTTTTTTATACTGGGGTTTCCCATAAAATTGGAGAAGTGCATGATGGTGCTTCTATCATGGACTGGATGGAACAAGAACAAGAGAGAGGTATCACTATAACATCAGCGGCTACAACCTGTTTTTGGAAAGGAATGGAGCAGCAGTTAGATCAACATCATATTAATATTATTGATACCCCTGGACATGTTGATTTCACAATCGAAGTTGAGCGATGTCTGAGAATTTTAGACGGAGCTATCGTCGTAATTTGTGGTTCTTCTGGGGTTCAGCCGCAAACTGAGACTGTTTGGCGACAAGCTAATAAATATAAGGTACCCCGTTTAATCTTTATTAACAAAATGGATCGCTCTGGAGCAGATTTTAATAAATCTATAGAGCACATAGAGACTAGATTGGGAGCCAAAGCCGTCCCTATGCAGATGACTATAGGTGCTGAAGATGACTTTATTGGTGTGGTGGATCTAATTAAGATGAAAGCTATCTTATGGAATAAAGAAGACCAAGGTGTAACATTTAAATATGAAAAAATTCCAGATCATCTCATCGATGATTGTAATATTATGCGAGAAAAGATCATTGAGGAAGCAGTCGAAGCAAATGATGAGCTGATGGAAAAGTATCTTGATGGTATTGAAATTTCAGAATCTGAGATAAAGCTTGCTATTCGACAGAGGACTTTAGCGAACGAAATATTTCCTGTTTTTGCAGGCTCAGCATTTAAAAATAAAGGCGTTCAAGCAATCTTGGATGGTGTTCTTGAGTACCTTCCCTCTCCTCTTGATGTAATATCTTCAGATAATACTGTTGAAGAAAAATTACCTTTAGATATTATTCGGGTGGATGATGATGCCCCATTTGCAGCCCTTGCCTTTAAGGTAGCTACTGACCCTTTCGTAGGCACACTAACTTTTTTTAGAGTATATTCCGGCAAACTGAAAAGTGGCGATGCTGTATATAACTCCGTAAAAATGAAAAAAGAGCGTATTGGTAGGATGGTAGAGATGCATGCCAATAGTCGAGAAGATATAAATGAAGTCTATGTAGGTGATATTGCTGCTGCTATTGGCCTTAAAGATGTAACTACTGGCGATACACTCTGTGAGGAGAAGCACAAAATTATTTTAGAGCGAATGGATTTCCCTGAACCAGTGATCTCTGTAGCTGTTGAACCAAGATCACAACCTGATCAAGAAAAGATGGGTGTTGCTCTAGGAAAGCTTGCTCAAGAGGATCCTTCTTTTCGCATAAGTGTAGATGAAGAGACAGGTCAAACTATTATGTCTGGGATGGGTGAACTTCATTTAGATATTCTAGTTGAGCGTATGCGTCGGGAGTTTGGTGTTCAAGCCAATATAGGAAAACCTCAGGTTGCCTACCGTGAGGCAATCCGTAACACTATTAAGGTTGAGGGTAAGTTTATTCGTCAATCTGGCGGGCGTGGTCAATATGGGCATGTTTGCATTAAGTTTGAGCCAGCTGACGATGAAGTTGCAGAAGGGTTAGTTTTCATTAATGAAATAGTTGGTGGAACAGTACCTAAGGAATATATCCCAGCAATCGAAAAAGGGATAACTGAACAAATGCAAAACGGAATTTTAGCTGGATATCCTTTGCTTGGATTAAAAGCGACTTTATTTGATGGATCATACCATGATGTAGATTCAAACGAGCTTGCATTTAAAATTGCGGGATCAATGGCAACAAAAAAACTAGCTGAAAATGGAGGAGCTGTGTTACTTGAGCCGATGATGACAGTTGAGGTAATAACCCCTGAAGAAAATATGGGGGATGTTGTGGGGGATCTGAATCGCCGAAGAGGGGTAATTCACGGCATGCAAGATGTTGGTATGGGCAAAGTGGTGAATGCTGAGGTTCCACTTGGTGAAATGTTTGGTTATGCAACACACCTCAGATCTGCAACACAGGGACGTGCTACCTTTACAATGGAATTCAATAACTATTCCGAAGCGAGCCAGAATATTCTTGATCAGGTTCTATCTAAAAATAATTTTTAGATAGCCATAAAGAACTCAATTACAGAAGTTTATTTTATGGCTGATCTCTTTAAGATTTCGCTTCCATTTCTTTTCTTTCCTTAGTCTCAAGTATAACCTGCTCAGAAACACTATTTGGGCAAGCAGAGTAATGTGAAAATTCCATTGAGAATTGCCCCCGACCTGATGTCATTGTTCGTAAAGTCCCAATATAACCAAACATTTCTGCTAGAGGAACGTCTGATTTAACTCTAACTCCTGAAACACCCTTTTCCTGATCTTTGATCATTCCGCGACGTCTATTCAAATCTCCAATTACATCACCTACATGATCTTCTGGGCTAAAGACATCAACTTTCATTATTGGTTCAAGGAGCTGTGGTTTTGCTTTGGGCATAGATTGCCGAAACGCACCCTTTGCTGCAATTTCAAAAGCAATTGCAGAGGAATCGACCGCATGGAAACCACCATCATAGAGTTCTATCTCAACATCTAAGACAGGAAATCCTGCTAGAGGGCCCTCTTCCATCATTCCCTTAAAACCTTTTTCAATAGCAGGGAAAAATTCCTTAGGGACGTTCCCACCAACTACTGAAGAAGTGAATTGAAATCCAGACCCTATCTCTCCTGGCTTCACGCGATAATCAATTTTACCAAACTGACCTGATCCACCAGATTGTTTTTTGTGGGTATAACTATCTTCTATTGATTGAGTAATGGTCTCTCTGTATGCAACTTGTGGCTTTCCTACCTCAAGTTCTACTGCATAGGTTCTCTTCAATATGTCAACTTTAATATCTAAGTGAAGCTCACCCATACCTTTTAGTATAGTTTCTCCTGAATCCTCGTCAGTTTCGACACAAAAAGTAGGATCTTCTGCAACCATTTTTCCGATTGCTAGCCCCATTTTTTCTGAGCCACCCTTATCTTTAGGCTTAACAGAAATTGAAATTACAGGTTCCGGAAATATCATTGGCTCGAGAGTGCATTCATGTTTTGGGTCACATAATGTTTGACCTGTTTTGACACTCTTTAAGCCTACGAGTGCAATTATATCCCCAGCTTGTGCAGACTCTAACTCTTTTCGATCATCTGCATGCATTTCGACCATTCTACCAATACGTTCAGTTTTTCCTGTAAAAGAATTTAAAATAGATGTCCCTTTTTTTAAAATCCCTGAATAAATTCGGATAAATGTAAGGGCTCCAAAACGATCATCCATAATCTTGAAAGCAAGTGCACGGAAGGGCTCCTCTATAGATACGATTGCTGATTGACCATTTGGTTCACCTAGTTCATCTGTAAGTGGCTGAGGTTCAACATCTGTAGGACAAGGTAAATAATCAATTACAGAATCTAAAACTAATTGGACACCCTTATTTTTAAATGCTGATCCGCAAACAGTTGGGAAAAAGTCGAGCGCTATAGTTCCCTTGCGGATACAGCGTTTTAGGTCTTGTACAGAAACCTCTTCACCCTCCATATATGCCATCATTAAATCATCATCTTGCTCAACTGCGGTTTCAACGAGTTGCTCTCTGTATTTGGCAACAAGATCAACCATATCCGCTGGTATCTCTTCCACTTTGAAATTTTCTGGTAGGCCAGAGTCGTCCCACACGTATGCTTTTTCCGTTAGGATATCAACGACCCCTATGAAGTCATCTTCTTGCCCAATAGGTAAAGTCATTACTAGTGGATTTGCACCAAGAACTTTTTTTATCTGCTCAACTACACGTAAGAAGTCTGCACCTATCCTATCTAACTTATTAATGAAAATAATCCTAGCAACTTTGGAATCATTTGCGTACCTCCAGTTTGTCTCAGACTGAGGCTCCACTCCACCCGAACCACAAAATACTCCAACTCCCCCATCTAAAACCTTAAGTGAACGATAAACTTCGACTGTAAAATCAACATGACCTGGTGTGTCAATTATATTCAAACGGTGATCATCCCAAAAACAAGTAGTAGCAGCAGACTGTATAGTAATGCCTCGCTCTTGTTCTTGAGTCATGAAATCTGTTGTTGCAGCTCCATCATGAACTTCACCTGTTTTATGAATTTTTCCTGTAAGTTTTAGGATACGTTCTGTTGTTGTTGTTTTCCCCGCATCAACATGGGCGAAAATTCCGATATTTCTATAGTTTGATAAATCAGTCATTACAATACTCAATTAAAGTTACATGGGCTAAAAATCGCGCGTGATTATACAAGAATTATTCCTATTTTTTGATAAAAATTTTGCAATAAGCCATAAAAAGTGTAAAAAAATAAAGAATTAATCGATATTTGGCAGTTATCTTGCTTTTTTCATAAATACCTCACCTATAATTTTTTTAAAAAAAAGCATCCGGTTCAAAATTTTATACTCAATAAACTATTTATATGGCATTAATAAATTAAATTTTTTTCAAATAAACCCAGCATTTTGATATTACCTTTCAAAGCCAAAAAAATTTTGTTAGCCATCAATAAACAGCAGATGAAAAATAAAGATAGCCTTATGCTTGACACCAGCAGGCGCCAGCTTTAAAATCTCGCCTCATTTTTCAGGGTCCTAATAAAAAATTTAGGATCTGTAGGCTCTTTATATTCACTAGATAGTTGGAGTTTGGTTCCATGAAGGATCAACGTATTCGTATTCGTCTCAAAGCTTTCGATCATGCATTGATCGATGCTTCGACACAAGAAATTGTCGAAACAGCAAAACGTACAGGTGCACAAATTCGTGGACCAATACCTTTGCCGACCCGCAAAGAACGCTTCACTATCCTGACTTCACCGCATGTTAATAAAGATGCGCGTGATCAATATGAGATTCGTACACATAAAAGATTGTTGGATATAGTTGAGCCAACTGAGAAAACAGTTGATGCGTTAATGAAGCTAGATTTAGCTGCAGGTGTTGAGGTACAAATTAGTTTGGGTTAACCCAAACTTCTAAATTTAAAAATATAAGCCCATGCCCAACCGACGTTAGGCGGGTGTAACGCTTTGAAATAAGCGGCCATAGCGGGTAAAAGCCCCGTACACTAAGAGGTTGTAAAGATGACTATTGGTATTGTCGGCCGTAAAAGCGGTATGACGCGTGTTTTCAACGATAATGGAGCTTCGATACCTGTAACAGTGGTTGAAGTTGAGCCTAATCGTATCACCCAAATCAAAACTGATGAGATAGATGGTTACTCTGCCGTGCAGGTTACCGTCGGAGCTCGTCGTTCCTCCCGTATTAGTAAATCTGAAGCCGGACACTTCGCTAAGGCAGGTGTTGAAGCTGGTCGCGGTGTATGGGAGCTTCGTCTTGATACTTCCACCGAGGTTAAAGTTGGAGAAAATATTGCAGTTGATCAATTTTCTATTGGTCAAAAAGTTGATGTAACTGGTATTTCAAAAGGTAAAGGATACGCTGGTGTTATAAAACGCTGGAACTTCCAGATGCAAGATGCCACGCATGGTAACTCGCTATCTCATCGCGCTCACGGGTCTACAGGTCAATGCCAAACTCCTGGGCGAGTATGGAAAGGAAAGAAGATGTCAGGTCATATGGGTAATGAACAGGTTACCACTCAAAATTTAGAAATTGTTCGTATTGATTCCGAGCGTAATTTGCTTCTTATCAAAGGGGCGGTGCCAGGTGCACCGGGTGGCGATGTTATTGTTCGTTTTGCTGAGAAGAGCTGAGGTAATTGTTGATGGAATTAAGTATTTCAAAAACTAAAGGCAAGGCTGAAACTATAGAGGTCTCTGATCTAGCTTTTGGTAAAGACTTTAATCAAGATTTAGTTCATCAGACAGTCACAGCTTATCTAGCTGGCGCCCGTCAAGGTACTAGAGCTCAAAAAAATCGTGCTTCAGTCTCTGGTGGCGGAAGAAAACCATGGAATCAAAAGGGCTCTGGTCGCGCCAGAGCTGGAACTATCCGAAGTCCAATTTGGCGTTCAGGTGGCGTTACATTTGCAGCCAAGCCTCAAGATCATTCTCAGAAAGTAAATAGAAAAATGTATCGGGCAGCAATGCGATCTATTCTTTCTGAGCTAGCACGTCAAGATCGTTTAATTATAGTTAAAGATTTTGATCTCAAAGAACCAAAAACTAAAACCCTGCTTAATAAGTTAGGTGATTATAAATTAGACCAAGACGTACTAATTGTCACTGAAGAGGTAACTGAAAACCTCTATCTATCATCTAGAAATTTGCACAAAGTGGATGTAAGTGATGCCATCGGAATTAATCCGGTGAGCCTAATCCACTTTGAAAAAGTTTTAGTAACTATTACTGCGCTGAAAAAAATTGAGGAGATGCTAGGATGAATCAAACACGCATTTTCAAAGTCCTATTAGGTCCTCATTTCACAGAGAAAGCTACTTCCGCAGCTAACTCAACTAATCAGGTGGTTTTCAAAGTTGTTAAAGATGCGACAAAACCTGAAATAAAAGCAGCAGTTGAAAAGCTTTTTGACGTCAAAGTATTGGGTGTTTCTGTTGCTCTAATGAAAGGTAAGACAAAACAAACTAAGTACGGGTTAGGAAAGAGATCTAACTGGAAGAAAGCATACGTTCGTTTGGAGCAAGGTCAGGAAATTGACTTTGCTACTGTAGAATAAGGAAGGGGATAAATAAAATGCCAGTTATAAAGAGAAAACCAACGTCCCCAGGTCGCAGACATGTAATTAGCGTTGTACATCCTAATTTACATAAAGGTGATCCTTATGCTCCTTTACTAGAGAGCCAGTCAAAGTCTGGAGGACGAAATAATAACGGCAGAATCACCACTAGACACATAGGCGGCGGCCATAAAAGACATTATCGCTTAATAGATTTTAAACGTAGCAAAGACGGAATTCCCGCTATAGTTGAGCGGTTGGAATACGACCCCAATAGAACCCCATATATAGCATTATTATGTTATGCAGATGGAGAGCGACGCTATATCATCGCGCCGAAAGATTTAGCTGTTGGTGATAAGGTCGAGTCAGGGTTAACTGCCGGTATAAAAACTGGAAATACCTTACCACTGGAAAATATACCTGTCGGAGGAATTGTCCATTGTGTAGAAATGAAACCAGGGAAAGGAGCTCAAATCGCAAGAAGCGCTGGAACATCAGCGCAATTAATAGCGAGAGAAGGCCAGTATGCAACCTTAAGGCTCCGAAGTGGTGAAATGAGAAAAATACCTGTAGCTTGCCGTGCAACAATAGGGGAAGTTTCAAATAGTGAACACAGTTTACGTTCACTTGGTAAGGCTGGCGCTACTCGTTGGAGAGGAGTTAGACCCACTGTTCGCGGTGTTGTGATGAACCCAGTCGATCACCCCCACGGTGGTGGTGAAGGTAAAACCTCAGGTGGCCGTCATCCAGTTTCACCATGGGGTATGCCTACAAAAGGTTATAAAACGCGAAAAAATAAACGTACAGATAGTATGATTGTTAGAAGACGAACTAAAAAATAATATAAGAGAATGAGGAAAATATTGTGTCACGCTCTCTAAAAAAAGGCCCTTTTCTTGACTTACATTTAATGAAAAAAGTCGAAGAAGCAAGAGAAAAAAATGATAGAAGACCAATCAAAACATGGTCGCGTCGTTCGATGGTGAGTCCAGATATGGTGGGACTGACTATTGCTGTCCATAATGGAAGACAGCATGTCCCTATTTTGATTAATGAAGAAATGGTCGGACATAAGCTGGGTGAATTCGCGCCAACGCGAACTTTTCGTGGGCATGTAGCCGATAGAAAAGTTAAGGTTTAAGAAGCATATAAGGGGTAAATGACTGTGGAAGTAGCAGCTATATTACGGGGTACTAAGCTCTCGGCTCAAAAGGCCAGACTTGTTGCCGATCAAGTGCGAGGAAAGCCTGTTGAGGCCGCTTTAGATATCCTCACATTTAGTGATAAGAAAGGTGCAGGTATAATTAAAAAAATACTTTTATCTGCAATTGCTAATGCTGAGCATAACGAAGGTGCTGATGTAGACGAGCTTTCCGTATCTAAAATCCATGTAGATGAAGGTACAACACTTAAACGTGTTAGAGCACGCGCAAAAGGTAGAGCTGATCAAATTTTAAAACGTCATTGCCATATAACTGTGAAAGTTGCTGACGGGGAGACCGTTTAATGGGACAAAAAGTACATCCAAATGGAATTCGACTTGGTATTGTAAAAAAACATACATCAGTGTGGTATGCAGGCCAAAAAGACTATGCAGATAAATTAAATTCTGATCTTGCATTACGAGAATTTCTTAGAAAAGAATTATCTAGTGCTTCTGTTAGTCGAATAGACATTGAGCGACCCGCACAAACAGCTCGAATTACTATTCATACAGCAAGACCAGGAATTGTAATAGGAAAAAAGGGAGAGGGAGCTGAACGATTACGTAATAAATTATCATCTAAAGTTGATGTACCAGTTCACATCAACATAGAAGAGATACGTAAACCCGATCTAGATGCATTACTTGTAGCTCAGAGTGTAGCGCAGCAACTAGAGCGTCGAGTTATGTTTCGTAGAGCCACTAAGAGAGCTGTTCAAAATGCTATGAGACAAGGTGCAAAAGGTATAAAAATCCAAGTTGGTGGTAGACTCGGTGGTGCTGAAATTGCACGATCAGAATGGATTCGTGAAGGCCGTGTGCCTCTACATACTTTTAGAGCAGATATTGACTATAACACTGCAGAAGCTGCGACTACCTACGGGATAATAGGTGTAAAGGTTTGGATTTTTAAGGGTGAGATATTTGGCGTTGAGGAAGATAAAATTCCAACTGTGAGCCAACCACAATAACTAAGATTTAAGATAGCGAGTTAAGGGTAAAGCGAGATGCTGCAACCAAAACGTACAAAATTTCGTAAGCAACACACCGGTCGAAACCGAGGTCTTGCTTCGCGTGGAAGTAAAATAAGCTTTGGTGAATTTGGCCTGAAAGCAGTAGGTCGTGGCCGATTAACTGCACGTCAAATAGAAGCTGCGCGTCGAGCAATGACAAGACATATAAAGCGCGGTGGTAAAATATGGATTAGAGTTTTCCCCGACAAGCCAATTACCAATAAGCCTCTTGAGGTCAGAATGGGTAAAGGTAAGGGTAATGTAGAGTATTGGGTTGCACAAATTCAACCTGGTAGGCTCCTTTATGAGATGGATGGTGTATCTGAAGAATTAGCTCGAGAAGCATTTGCGTTGGGAGCAGCTAAACTTCCAATCCAAACAACTTTTGTTAAAAGGTCGGTGATGTAATGAAACCTGATGAACTAAGAAAAAAATCTGTTGATGAGCTGAACCAAGAGGTAAATGAACAGCTAGAGCGCCAATTTAAATTGCGTATGCAGCTTGCAACTTCTCAGTTAGGTCAAAGCCATCAAATTAAAGATGTACGCAGAAATGTTGCTCGCATCAAAACTATACTTAATGAGAAAGAGAGTAAGTCAAATGACTGAAACGACATCTAGATCTAGTACCTTATCTGGTCGTGTGGTCAGCGACAAGATGGATAAAACAGTGACAGTTCTTGTTGAACGTCGTGTTAAGCATCCTTTGTATGGGAAGATACTCAACAAATCTTCAAAAATTCATGCACATGATGAAAACAATGAATGCCGTAACGGCGATACTGTAACTATTACAGAGACAAAACCTTATTCTAAGACCAAGTCTTGGGCTTTGGTGAAGGTTGATGAGCGCAGTGTTGAGATTTAAGTTGTTAGCCAGAATAGACTGGTTAGGGGACAAAATATGATTCAAACAGAGAGCTATTTAGACGTTGCAGATAATAGTGGTGCACGTCGTGTTATGTGTATAAAGGTTTTAGGCGGATCTCATAGACGTTACGCCAGAATTGGTGACGTGATTAAAATAACTATTAAAGAAGCTATACCTCGCGGCAAAGTTAAAAAAGGCCAAGTGATGGACGCAGTTGTTGTAAGAACTAGAAAAGGAACACGTCGTGCAGATGGAAGTGTAATTAAATTTGATGATAATGCTGCAGTTTTATTGAATCCTCAATTAGCTCCTATAGGAACAAGAATATTTGGTCCTGTGACACGCGAATTAAGAAATGAGCGTTTTATGAAAATCATTTCTCTTGCACCTGAAGTGTTGTAATTTAGAAATTGGAAAAAATTATGTCAAAAATAAAGCGTGATGATGAAATAATCGTTACTGTTGGAAAAGATAAAGGAAAGCGCGGAAAGGTATTGAAATTACAATCCGACGGCCGTTTATTAGTTTCTGGCATAAATATCATAAAAAAACACCAAAAACCTAACCCTCAGGCTAATATCCCTGGGGGCATCATAGAAAAAGAAGCACCTATACAAGTTTCTAATGTAGCTATCTTCAATCCTAATTCAGAAAAAGGTGATCGGATAGGTTTTAAAATTCTTGAAGACAATAAAAAGATACGTGTCTTCAAATCCAGTGGCGAAGCAGTTGATGCTTAAATTTGACCGGAAAATGACATGGCAACGCTGAACGAAGTGTATAAAAAAGAAATCGCTAATAAGCTTAAAGAAGAGCTTAGCTTAGCGAATGTAATGGAAGTGCCTAAGATTACCAAAATCACACTTAATATGGGTGTTGGCGAAGCATTAGGCGATAAAAAAGTATTAGAGCATGCGGTAGCTGAAATGGCTGCAATTGCTGGTCAAAAACCCGTTGTTACCTTAGCTAGGAAATCGATTGCTGGTTTTAAGGTTCGCGAGGGTTGGCCTATAGGATGTAAGGTAACACTTCGAAGTGAGCGAATGTATGAATTTTTAGAGAGATTAATCTCAATAGCTATCCCTAGAATACGAGACTTTCGTGGATTTAGCCCAAATGCTTTTGATGGGCACGGTAATTTTTCAATGGGTATTACGGAGCAAATTATTTTTCCTGAAATAGATTTTGATAAAGTCGATGCAATGCGTGGTATGGATATTACAATTACCACCTCTGCACGCAATAACGAAGAGGGAAGAGCTCTCATGAGAGCTTTTAATTTCCCACTCAAAGATTGAGGTAAAAAATGGCTAAGATTTCCATGATAGAGCGCGAGAAAAAGCGCGCAAAAACTGTAATAAAGTTTGCTGAAAAACGTAAAGCATTAAAGGCTGCAATTATTAATCCAAATCTCTCGGACGAAGAACGCTGGGAAGCACAGGTCAAGTTGCAAAAATTGCCGCGTAACGCAAGTCCTAGTCGTGGAAGAAATCGTTGTCGCCAAACAGGTAGACCACATGGAGTTTATAGTAAATTTGGTTTATGCAGAATGAAGCTTCGCGAAGCTGCGATGCGTGGTGATGTGCCCGGTCTAGTAAAGGCTAGTTGGTAGATCACCTAAATTGAGGAATTAACTGATGAGCATGCAAGATCCAATAGCAGATATGTTGACCCGTATAAGAAATGCACAGATGGCAGAAAAGAAAGTTGTATCTATGCCATCTTCTAAGCTTAAGTCTGCAGTTGCAGAAGTTTTGAAAAATGAGGGTTATATTAGTAATTTTGAGGTCATGACGGCTACTAAACCGCAATTGGCAATAGAATTAAAATATTTCGAAGGTAAACCCGTTATAGAAGAAATTGATCGCTATAGTCGCCCTGGACTACGTAAATACTGTGGATCTTCAGAAATCCCCTCTATCCGAGGTGGTCTGGGAGTCGCCATTGTGTCTACAAGTAAAGGAGTAATGACTGATCGATCTGCTCGTGCCGCCGGTATTGGTGGTGAAATACTCTGTACAGTATTCTGAGAGATAATATAAATGTCTAGAATTGCAAATGATCCGGTAACTATACCCTCTGGTGTTGAGGTTCAAATTGATACCAACGAAATTTTGGTAAAAGGTTCCAAAAATTCGCTATCTATGTCGATTAATAACGGTGTTGAGATAAAAAAAGAAGATAATATTCTTTCTTTTTCTCCAAAATCTAGTAGTAAATCTGATGATGCTATGGCCGGAACAACCAGAGCTTTGGTTAGCAATATGGTTTTTGGAGTAACACAAGGTTTTGAGAAAAAATTACAATTAGTTGGAGTGGGTTATCGAGCCCAGCTTCAAAGTAAAAAACTAAGTTTATCATTAGGGTTTTCTCACCCTGTTGACTTTATACTTCCTGAAGGTGTTACTGCTGAAGTTCCGAGTCAAACAGATGTAACCCTTAAATCAGCAGATAAACAATTACTCGGTTTGGTAGCGGCAAAAATTCGTGCATTCAGACCACCAGAGCCATATAAAGGCAAGGGTGTGCGCTATGCCGATGAGCATGTACGCCGTAAAGAAGCTAAGAAAAAGTAGGTTATAGATATGAATGACAAAAAAAAATCACGCATGCGTAGAGCTAGACGAACACGTAGTAAGATTAGTGAGTTAGGTTCAAATAGATTATGTGTAAATAGAACGCCTAGGCATATTTATGCGCAGGTTATTTCTTCAGATGGTGGTCATGTGTTGGCATCAGCCTCTACACTAGATTCAAAACTACGAACTGGCAGCACAGGAAATGTCGATGCAGCCAAGGGAGTTGGTCTTCTAGTTGCTGAGAGGGCTAAAAAAGCAGGCATATTGACTGTTGCATTTGATCGTAGTGGTTATAAATATCATGGTCGTGTCAAAGCTCTAGCTGATGCCGCACGTGAAGCTGGTCTAAAATTCTAAGGGTTTTATTGATATGTCAAGAAATCAAAAAAGTAAAGAAGCATCTGAAGAAGGCTTACAAGAAAAGCTTGTTCAGGTAAACAGAGTTGCAAAAACTGTGAAAGGTGGACGTATTTTTGGTTTTACTGCACTTACTGTAGTAGGTGATGGTAATGGAAAAGTAGGCTTCGGTAGAGGTAAAGCTCGTGAAGTGCCGCAAGCTATACAGAAAGCTATGGAAGCTGCCCGCCGAAACATGATTCACATAGATCTCAAGGGTACAACTATACAGTATGCGATAAAAGCTAATCATGGAGCTTCAAAAATTTATATGCAACCTGCATCAGAGGGTACTGGAGTTATTGCAGGAGGAGCAATGAGAGCTGTGCTAGAAATAGCAGGAGTTCATAACGTTTTAGCTAAATGTTATGGCTCAACTAATCCAGTTAACGTGGTTAGAGCAACATTTAAGGCATTACAACATATGAATTCTCCAGCAGTTGTTGCCGAAAAGCGTGGCAAGACTATTGAAGAAATTTTGAACTAAGGTTAATCGTTACTATGACAAAGTCAAAAATAATAAAAGTTACTCAAATTCGTAGTGTCAATGGCCGAATAGCTTCGCATAAAGCATGTGTTGCAGGTTTAGGTCTGCGCAGAATTAGTCATACTGTAGAAGTAGAAGATACCGCCTCAGTTCGCGGTATGATAAATACAGTTCACCATTTAGTTAAGGTTCAAGGGGAATAGTATGCGTCTAAATACGCTAAGTCCTGCACCAGGTAGAAATAAAGAAGCCAAACGGGTCGGTCGTGGAATTGGTAGCGGCCTTGGAAAAACTGCTGGTCGTGGGCATAAAGGTCAAAAATCTCGATCTGGTGGTCGTGTACGTCCAGGTTTTGAGGGTGGACAAATGCCACTTCAAAAACGTTTACCTAAATATGGGTTTACGTCTAGGGTATCCAGAGTATCCTCGCAAATTCGTTTAAGTGAGTTAAATTTGATAGATGGAGATATAGTCGATATTGGTGCCTTGAGAACAGCAGGCCTTATTAATAGCAATATATCTCGGGTGAAAATATTTCTTTCCGGAAAGCTAAATAAGGCTCTTACCGTAAAGGGTATTGTTGCAACAAAGGGTGCTGAAGCAGCTATTGAAGCGGCTGGTGGAAAAATAGAAGAGTAATCTTATGACTAAGGCTGGCATTCAACAAGGAAATTCTAAAGGCTTGAGCGAGCTATGGGCCCGATTGCGTTTTTTGTTTATAGCACTTGTTATATATCGAATTGGTACTCATATACCAGTACCTGGAATTGATCCTGATCGTCTCTCAGAATTATTTGGTCAAAATCAGGGAACAATTGTTGGTATGTTTAACATGTTTTCTGGAGGCGCGCTTGAGCGTATGAGTATCTTAGCGTTAGGTATTATGCCTTATATATCAGCCTCTATAATAATGCAGTTGATGTCGGCTGTAGTTCCCCAACTGGAACAACTTAAAAAAGAAGGGGATTCTGGTCGACGAACCATAAATCAATATACTCGTTATGGCACAGTTCTACTAGCTACTCTTCAGGCAATAGGTATGTCAGTAGGCTTAGCTGGGCAAGGGTTGGCTTATGCTGTTGATTTTAGTTTTCATTTTATTGCAGTAGTCTCTCTGGTCACTGGGGCTGTATTTCTAATGTGGCTAGGAGAGCAAATCACTGAAAGAGGAGTTGGTAACGGAATATCTATGTTAATCTTTGCTGGTATTGTAGCGGGTATTCCATCTGCTATTGGACAGGCATTAGAGTCTTCCCGTCAAGGAGAGTTGCATGTTCTAGCCTTGCTATTAGTCGCTATTCTTGCAGTCGCAGTAGTTTATTTCGTCGTATTTATTGAACGCGGACAGCGACGAATAACAGTAAACTATGCACAGCGTCAACCAGGCAAGGGTCCTGCACAAGCTAGCCATCTACCATTAAAAGTAAATATGGCTGGCGTTATTCCAGCGATTTTTGCAAGTAGCTTGTTATTATTTCCTGCATCAATTGCACAGTGGTTTGGTCAGGGTGCTGGTTCTGCAGATTGGCTTCAAGAAGTTGCCCTTTTTATTGGCCCAGGTCAACCACTGCATATACTTTTATTTTCTGGTTTAATTATTTTCTTCTGTTTTTTTTACTCAGCATTAATGTTTAATCCTCGTGAAATGTCAGATAATTTAAAACGTGGTAATGGATTTTTACCAGGCATAAGGCCTGGAGAACAAACAGCAAAATACATAGATGGAGTGATGACAAGATTAACTTTGGTAGGTGGTTTATATATGACTGCAGTATGTCTTCTGCCCCAGTTTCTCAATGTATACTTAAATGTTCCATTTTATCTTGGAGGAACATCTTTACTGATTGCGGTAGTTGTGACGATGGACTTTATGTCTCAAGTGCAATCTCATTTAATGTCAAACCAGTACTCTTCGTTAATGAAGAAGTCTAATCTTAAGGGATATGGTGGCAAAAGCCGTTGATTTGGTCGGAGGATTTATTATGAAAGTGCGTGCATCAGTAAAAAAAATATGCCGTAACTGTAAGGTTATTAAACGCAAAAACGTATTACGAGTTATTTGCAATGTTGAGCCTCGCCATAAACAGCGTCAAGGTTAAATATAAGAGAGTTATTGATTTTTATTAAAAGCAAAGCTATCCTCTTGCCCCCTTTTTTTTGTGGGGTGATCCTTAGTTGGAGTATTTGAGGATTATAGCTAAAAACGTAAATTAAAGTGGAGTGAACAGATGGCCCGAATTGCCGGAGTCAATATACCCGATAACAAGCATGCAGTGATTTCTCTCACATATGTTTTTGGAGTTGGTCGCAGTGCTGCTAAAACTATATGTGCTGCTGCAGGTATTGATGAAAAAGTAAAAATTTCCGATTTAAGTGAAACAGAAATAGATGCTGTTCGAGGTGCTGTTGGAGAGCTCTCCGTTGAAGGTGATCTGCGAAGAGAAATCAGCATGAACATCAAACGTTTGATGGATCTTGGTTGTTATCGAGGCCTTCGTCATCGTCGTGGCTTACCATTGCGTGGCCAGCGTACTAAAACTAATGCCCGTACCCGTAAAGGTCCACGTAAGCCCATTAAGCGATAGGAAGATATAAGTATGGCAACTCCAGAGAAAACAACTACCCGAAAAAAGGTAAAAAAAACAGTAGTGGATGGTATAGCTCATATACATGCTTCATTTAATAATACTATCGTTACGATTACAGATCGACAAGGAAATACATTAAGTTGGGCAACATCGGGTGGTTCTGGTTTCAGGGGATCCCGAAAAAGTACCCCTTTTGCTGCACAAGTTGCTGCAGAAAGAGCCAGTGAGGCTGCCCAAGAATTTGGTCTAAAAAATCTTGATGTTCAAGTTAAAGGACCAGGGCCAGGAAGAGAATCAGCTGTGCGTGCTCTTAATAATGCAGGTTACAAAATTACAAATATTACCGACGTAACACCTATACCTCATAATGGTTGTCGACCGCCAAAAAAACGTCGCGTATAACTAGGATAGTAATAATATGGCAAGATATTTAGGACCCACATGTAAGCTTTCTCGTAGAGAAGGTACAGATCTGTTTTTAAAAAGTGGCATTAGACCATTAGAGTCAAAATGTCACGCTGATAGTGTTCCTGGCCAACATGGAGCGAGACGTGGTCGTCTCTCAGATTATGGCGTACAGTTACGTGAAAAACAGAAAGTGAAACGAACATACGGAATTCTGGAGAAACAATTCCGAAACTATTATAAAGAAGCGGCGGTAATTAAAGGAGCTACAGGTGAGACACTCCTGAGGCTTCTTGAGCAACGCTTAGACAATGTTGTCTATCGCATGGGGTTTGGTGCAACTCGATCTGAATCAAGACAATTAGTTGCGCATAACGCAATCTTAGTTAACGGAAAAAAAGTTAATATTGCTTCATATAGAGTTTTAGAAAATGACATCATAAGTATCCGTGAGAAATCAAAAAAACAACTCCGCATTCAAGCAGCACTTCAAATATCATCACAGAGAAGTAGTATTGATTGGATAGAGGTGGACGTTAACGCAATGACAGGTACCTTCAAACGTTTTCCAGATCGCAGTGAACTTCCTGCTGAGATCAACGAAAATTTAATCGTAGAACTTTACTCAAAGTAGAGTTAACAGTAGTTATTCGATATGAGGCAAATAGGCATATGCATACATCAGTAAATGAATTTTTGACACCACGCACCATAGATGTAACTGAATTAAGCATTACACAATCTAAAGTTATTCTAGAGCCATTAGAGCGTGGTTTCGGTCATACTCTAGGCAATGCCCTGCGCCGCATATTATTATCTTCAATGGCTGGTTCTGCTATCGTAGAGGTCGAAATTGATGGTGTTCTTCATGAATACAGTAGCTTACAGGGAGTTCAAGAGGATGTCATTGAAATTCTTCTTAACCTGAAAGGGGTTGCCATAATACTGCATGAAAAAGACGAGGTAACATTAACTCTTACAAAGAAAGGTAAGGGTGTTGTTACTGCTGGGGATATAGAACTAGATAGTACATGCGAGATTACAAATCCAGAGCATGTAATTGCCAATATAACAGGCAGTGCTAAACTTAATATGAAACTTCATGTCGTGAAGGGAAGAGGGTATCAGCCATCAAATTTGCGCTCGAATGATTCTGATGAAGATCAATCTATTGGACGTTTACCATTAGATGCAACATTTACACCAGTTAGACGAGTATCTTATGTTGTTGAAAGCGCTCGTGTCGAACAACGTACTGATTTAGATAAGTTGGTGTTAGACATAGAAACAGATGGAACAATTGATCCAGAGGAGTCTATTCGTCGTGCGGCGACGATTCTGCAACAACAACTTGCTGTCTTTGTAGACCTTCAGAGTGAAAGCGCAGCGGCTCCCGAAGAGGAGGAAGATTTAATTGATCCTATCTTGCTTCGCCCAGTAGACGATCTTGAATTAACAGTTCGTTCTGCTAATTGTTTAAAAGCAGAAAACATCCACTATATTGGTGACCTAGTCCAGAGACTTGAAGTCGAGCTATTAAAGACGCCTAATTTAGGAAAAAAATCACTCACTGAAATCAAGGATGTCTTGGCTTCGAGAGATTTATCATTAGGTCAGAGAATTGAAAATTGGCCACCTGCAAGCATACGTACTGAAACTGAAGAGGATCAAATTCTTTAGATTTCTTTCAACCATTTAATTTAAAGTTGAAATTTATTGCTGAGATAGCAAATTTTTTAAGGAAACAAAATAATGCGTCATCGCAAAAGCGGTAGAAAATTAAGTCGGACAGGAACACATCGAAGAGCTATGTTTCGTAATATGGTAGCCTCTTTAGTGGAGCATGAATTTATAAAAACAACTTTACCAAAAGCAAAAGAGTTGCGTAAGATCGCCGAACCTTTAATTACTTTAGCAAAAGTTGACAGTGTCGCTAATCGTAGATTGGCATTCAGTCGGATTCAGGATAAAGCTGCTGTAGGGAAATTATTCACAGAGCTTGGACCTAGATACCAAAATCGACCAGGTGGATATATAAGTATCTTAAAGTGTGGGTTCCGCTCTGGAGATGCTTCTCCAATGGCCTATGTTGGGCTTTTGGATCGGCCTGAGGTCGAAGTAGTAGAAATTGATGAAGATCAGGAAGAAAGTTAATTTGTAGTTCTTCTAAGAAAGAGGAAGTTGGATATGAAATGTAGTCCCAATTTCTATATCCGATGTTATAGCTAGCTGACCACGATGTTGTTCTGTAATAATAAAATACGAAAAAGATAAGCGTTTTGCAGAATCATAATTTGAGCTTGTTGACTGGTTTGTAAAAAATGGCTCAAAAATAAACTGCTGCTCGTCTTTACTAACTCCTAGCCCATTGTGTTGTATTTTAATCCATAGTGCCTCATAGCATTCAATAACCTTGATTCTAATTGATGGTTCAGCTCTATGACTCGGGGCTTCACTTATGGCATAACAGGAATGCCTAAATAAGCTTAATATCACTTGTTTTATTTCTGAGGAAAATAAAGGTATTTGAGGTATATGTTTTTCAAATTCGCATTCTATTTTTATATCAGCAAACTTCAAACCAGAAGGTGAGGTTATAACCTTTTTTGCTAAATCAAGAGTGTCATTAATAGTCTCAGTGATACTGCAAGGTTGTTTTTTTCCTCCTCGGCTTACTGAGAAATCTAAAAGATTATTAATTATAGCCCTAACTTGCTGCCCTCTCTGACTTGCCTCTGTAAGTCTCTTTTGAATTTCTTTAACACTTTTCAGCTCTAACCCTTTTAGGTTAGCTACACTGCTACTTAAGTCTTTGAGAATACATTCTAGCGGGAAATTCATATCATGTGCCATTGTGGAAGCTAACTCGCCCATAGATGACATCTTATCCCGCTGAACTAACATATTTGCAGTAAGTATATTTTCTGTGACATCGTCTATAAGTATCACAACACCGGTCTCTTCTTGCTCTCTCAAGGGATAAATGGTTATATCGAAGTGATACTGCCCTCGTTGGCTATGTTTGATTGTTTCAGCTTGATTCTGTGTTTGTACATGATCTATTTGTGTCGGTGTAACAGTTATAGCTGGATAAGTTTTCCAAAGATCTTTTCCTAACGCCTGAGCAGAGCTAATTCCCGTAATAGACTCTGTTTTTTGATTCCATCGTGTTATCTTGCCATGTTTATTTATGCTGATGAGCATGAGAGGCATGGAGCTAAGAATATCAGCTATATAAGTTTCTGATGAACGTAGACGCTCTGTAGTTGTTTTATGCTGAGTTATTTCACCCTCTAAGAGCCTATTAGAGTCTTTAAGTAGTTGATTGTATTGATCTAGAGTGGCTGTCCTCTCTAAGACCCTTTCCTCTAGCTGTGTCCGTATTTCCTTTAAAGCAATATTAGACTGATGAGCCTGTCTACGGCTTAAAAAAAGCATAATTCCTGTAACTGAGAGAAGGATAATAAATATACCCCCAGACCAATTAGCTAAATGTTGCCAATTAGTATGGCCATCTTCATCATTCAAAAAACTAATCATACCTGCATTAATCGGTAGACTATAAATTAAAAAAAGTACGTATAATAAATTTTTTTTCATATTTAAAATTATTGCTCTTATTAAAAATCAACTTAAAATAATAATATCATACTTAATGTAAATACTATTCCTGACCAGATTAACGCTACTGTACAGTAGCCCATTATATCCTTGATTTTAAGTCCTGCTATGCCCAGAAGCGGTAAAGCCCACAGAGGCTGAATCATATTGGTCCATGCATCACCAAATGCCACAGCCATAGCAGCTTTATTTAACGGAACTCCTAACGACTCAGCCGCAGGAATAACAATAGGGGCTTGAATAGCCCATTGACCCCCACCGGATGGAACAAAAACGTTTACTATTCCTGCACTAAGAAAGGTTAGTAGCGTGAAGGTATCGGCATTCGATATACTAACAAACCATTCTGACATAGAGACAGCAAGGCCAGAGCCAATCATCATTCCCATAATACCTGCATATAATGGAAATTGAAGAACGATGCCAGACAGCCCTTTCACTGCTTCACTGAGAGCAACTAAATATGATGCAGCTGAACGATGCAATAAAAGTCCAGCTACTAAAAAAATAAAGTTGATAGTATTCAGTCCAACAGGTTCACCACTAATAATGTAATCTATCAAATAATAAGCACCTAATAGTCCTAAAAATAGGGTAGGAAAACGATGGTTTTCGACATACTGAGCTGGGGTAGAATTATCTGAAATTAAACTCAAATCTATAGGCAACTTCACTGATTTTATTTCAGTAACCTCTGATGGCGGGGGCATCATCAGTTTGTTTATTACAGGTAGTGTGATGAAGAGAACCAGGCAAACAACCAGCGACTCCCAGCTGAAAATAGTTTCTGATAAAGGAATAATATTGCCATTTAACAGGGCACTGAGTTGATCGTTGTCTGTGGCAGCAATTTTAAGAGGTATTGATCCTGAAAGCCCTGCATGCCAGACAAGCATCCCAGAGTATGCTGAGGCAACCAGAAGCGGATAATGGACACCCTTTACTTGATATGCAATTTCACGTGCCATTAATGCGCTGGCTATGAGCCCAAACCCCCAGCTTATCCAACAACAGAGTAAAGCTATCATGGTCATTAACATAATTGCTTGACTGGGGCTTTTCGCAACTGATGCTATTGATTTCAGCCCTTTTTTAACACTATTCGTCTGTGCTAAAACACTGCCAGTAACAAGTGTAATAGTTACTTGCATAGAAAATACTAATAAATCCCAGACACCATTTCCCCACAATCTAATCATTTTTGTTGGCGAATGATCTTGTACTAGAACTCCAATCAAAAGAACTATAAAAGTGATTGAAATAGCTATAATAAAAGCATCGGGCAACCATCGCTCAAGAATTCTCGTGAAAAATTTAGATACATTTTTTATCATTAATAAAAAAATCTCTGTAGATAGATTGCAATGAAGTTATATTAATTTATTTATTGCTACAATGAAAAAATTCTTTAGTATCTATATTCATTAGCCTCATTTTTCCTCCCCATAGATAACCGGTATCTAATGGATATAGATTTTTTCGATTAATCTGACCCTCAAGTGCTGCCCAGTGGCCAAAAATAATTTTAACATTGTCATTAATAGACCCCTTATGCTCAAACCAAGGTAAAAAACCTTTTGGTGGCGCTTTGGGGTCCTTAGATTCAAGCTCTAATCTTCCCGATAAGGAACAAAAACGCATACGAGTAAAGTAGTTTGCGATAAGCCTCCATTTCTCTGGTCCAGCTAGACTTTCTCTCCATATATCAGGCTGATTCCCATACATCGAGTCAAAGAACTTGCCTGATCGAACATCGCACTGCAAAATAGTACTTAGCTCTCGTCCTAACTCTAAAGATTTTTCTAATGTCCATTGGGGCGGTATACCTGCATGAACAAAAATATAGTCTTTCTCGTTTATTATTAGTGGTTGTTTTTGAAGCCAATATAAAAGCTCATCTTTATCTGGAGCATCAAGTATTTCCCCCAAAGTGTCACTTCGGCTCGCTCTTTTCTTTTTTCTAGCCACAGCGAGTAGATGCAAATCGTGATTACCAAGAACCATTCGAAAACTACTACCTAGTTTATAGCAAAAACGGAGTGTCTCTAGGGATTCTGGACCTCTATTCACTATATCCCCGACAGACCATAGCACATCTTTTTCTGGATTAAATGACACTTTCTCAAGTAGGTGCTTCAATGGCTTAAGACAACCTTGAATATCACCTACAGCATAATCGGTCAATGTATCGCTCCAGGCATCGACAATAGGAATACCGGGATTGTAGTTTCAAATTGGATACCTGAATCATCAATCATTTTATAACATCCACCCATTGTTCCAACCTTTGTACCGATGGCTACACTACTTGAGTATTTGTAGAGTTCCCCCGGAGCAATAACAGGTTGTTTTCCAATAACGCCTGGTCCCTTAACTTCTTTAGTTTGCGAATCACCATCTGTGATAATCCAATGGCGACTTATCAACTGTACAGGATAGTACTCATTGTTTTTTATACTTACGTGATATACAAAAGAAAATTTCTTATCTTCGGGATCAGAATATTCTGGCGTATAGCTTGAAGTTATAAAAATATCTATATTAATCATAATAACAAACCTATTTGATTGCTAAGACTGACAAACTGAGCAACGCTGAATTGTTCTGGACGCAGGGTCAAGTCAATACTTAGTTTTTCTATATGCTCTTCAGAAAGGAGAAGTTTAATTGAGTTACGTATAGTTTTCCGTCGCTGCTGAAAACATATTTTGATTAATTTAGAAAAGAATTGTAGATTTTCTGCAATATAAGGTATCTCTTTATATGGACAGAGTAAAACTATCATTGAATCAACTTTTGGAGAGGGGGAGAAAGCTGATGGAGGCACTAAAAACAAAGGATGTACATTACAATAATATTGGATCATAACACTTAATCTCCCGTAATTCTTATTACCAGGCGACGCACTAATCCGGTCTACCACCTCTTTTTGCAGCATAAAATGCATGTCAGCAATATATTTATGAAACCCCAATAAATGGAATAAAAGCGGGGTAGTTATATTGTATGGTAAATTACCGATAATTCGTAGAGGACACCCAGCAGAAAAAAATTTTCTATAATCTACCTCTAGGGCGTTGCCTTGTTGAATTTTACACTCATCATAATTTTTAAATTTATTCTTTAAAACAACTACAAGATCCCTATCCAGCTCTATAATTTTTAAACTTGGGCAATTCTCTAAAATCGTTTCTGTTATAGCACCTTTTCCGGCTCCAATTTCAATTAAATTATCTTCTTTTTTTGGCTGGATTGCTTTGATTATCAGATCAATAACATCAGAATCAACTAAAAAATTTTGACCAAAACGCTTACGTGCTTTATGGATTGGTAGACCACTAGAATCACTCATATATTATGGCTTACCATTTTTTTTGCATACTCGATAGCAGTTAGAAAACTTCCTATATTACCCATATTTGTTCCAGCCAATTCAAGCGCTGTCCCATGATCAACAGAAGTCCGTATGATTGGCAATCCGAGAGTTATATTTACTGCATTACTAAAACCCTTGTATTTAAGTACTGGAAGACCTTGATCGTGATACATTGCTAAAATTGCATCACAGTTATTTAAGTTTTTAGGTGTAAAAATTGTATCAGCTGGCAGTGGCCCCTCAAGTAAAATTCCCTCATTTCTGAGTTCATCCAAGCAAGGTTTGATAATATTTATTTCCTCCGTACCCAAATAACCATCTTCCCCTGCATGGGGGTTCAGCCCACAAACAAGTATTTTAGGGCGATTGATCCCAAATTTTTTCTCAAGATCATTATTAAGAATATAGATGGTTTCTTTTAAAGAGTTTTTTGTGATGTGTCTTGGTACTTCAGATAAAGGCAAATGTGTAGTCACAAGAGCTACCTTGAGACCCTCTGTGGCAAGCATCATCACGACTTTTTTTGTAGAGGTTTTGTTCGCTAAAAATTCAGTATGACCAGTAAATTTTACACCCGAAGCATTTATGATACCTTTATGAATTGGACCTGTTACAACTGCTTGGCAGTATTTTTTTTGGCAGTCAGTAATTGCTGTAGAAAGTGCTTCCAATACGTACTCCGAGTTCTCTGAATTTAAGATACCTGGAATAACTGGTGATTTTAAAATAATAGGTTTAACTGATAGCTCAGACTTTCCTGAGGCTATGGGTTCATTGCAGCTATCCAATCGAATTTTTAGTGGAAGGCCTAAATTTTTAGCTCTTGATGTCAAAAGCGCTGGATCAGCGTAAGCTACCAATTCAAAATCAAGTGGTTGTTGTGTAAGTTGTATAAGCAAATCTGGCCCTATACCAGATGGCTCTCCTGGAGTAACAGCTATTCTAATCACAATTTTATATCTATAAAAGCCTCGTCTCGTATCTCTTTTAGCCAGATTTCTAGTTCCTCTTTAAACCTTTTTTGCTTTAGAGTATTCCTTGCTTGAGAGCGCTTTATCTCATCACTAAAATCTTGCTCGCGACGCTCTATTACCTGTAATATATGCCAACCATAGGTGGTCTCAAAAGCCTCACTTATGTCACCTATATTAACAGCAGCCATTGTCTCCTCAAATTTAGGTTGGAATTGCCCTGGGACCGACCAACCAAGCGTACCACCTGATAATGATGTACCAATATCTTCAGAATATAATTTAGCGCTTTCAGTAAATTTTTTCCCACTTAGTATTTCAATTCTAATTTTTTTTATCGCTTCCAGTGTTTGGGCTTTATCTCTTACTTCGTTTGGAATCAATAAAATATGTTGTACATTATGTTGCTGGACTAAATTTTCTGAAATCCCACCTCTTCGGCTGTAGAGCTTAAGGATATGAAATCCAGCGTCACTCTTAATTGGTTCAGTGACTTGACCAGGAGAAATATTCTCAATTGCTTGTATAAAAATTTCAGGAAGCTGATCTGCTTTTTTCCAGCCCATATCACCACCTTTTTTAGCCTCTCTTCCCTTTGATCGAGCAACAGCTATAGCTTTGAAGTCCTGATTATTTTTTACTTGAAAGTAAATATCTAGAATTGCCTCTTTGACTTTAGTTATAGCTTCATCGGAGCTGTTTGATGAAACAGGCAACATAATATGTCCGAGGTTTACATCAGGTGTTGCCCAGGATCGGCCAGCTTCAGTATTAAGAAAGTTATCTATGGCTTGTTCGCTGATAGACACTCTTTTGTTCATATTTCCTTCTTGCACTCGACCAATTAGTAGTTGTTCCCTTACTTTTTGTCGGAAAATAGATGGACTTATCCCACCCTTTTCTGCATCATCCAAAAGCTCTTGTAAAGTTTTACCTTGGCGTTGCGCAGTCGCATTTATTGCATTATTAACCTCCTCATCAGAATATCTTATTCCAGCCTGTTTAGCTTTTAACAGCTGAATCCTTTCAATAATTAAGCGGTCTAAAACTTGAGATAAAATCTCTTCTTCTGGCGGTGCTTTAGTGTTATTGGCTTGCAGTCTTCCGATTACCTCTAAAGCTCTTTCTTCAAGTTCGCTTCTCATTACAATTTCGTCATTCACAGATGCTACTACCTCATCCATGAGTATTTCTTCCGCAACCAGTGGAAAGGAAATTGTAGTAAAGAAGAGTGCTATAAATATATACGACAATGAAAATTTTACTTTTATCATAAGTTATCAGTTATCAGTTATCAGTTATCAGTTATCAGGTATTTCATAACCAGATATTCCATCTTGAACTATACGATCCATTTTGGACCCAAAACCTGCAATACCCTTTATTTGGAACGAAAGAAATACACCATTATCTTCCTCTAATTGATCCATTGGTAATGATGCTAGATCATCTCGATCAATGAATTTACGGCCCAACAGGCTAACTCGAACACAACAACTTTCATACTGCACTCCAATGAAGGTTTCTAAAATTCTAGTATTAGTGACATCATAATTATGACGAGCTACAAAATCCCAACTCCTAGTGATTGGATATGCAACAGAAAAGTCACTTTGCTCAATATCATCGTCATACTTTTTGCCATTTATTATTAATGGATCTTTGTTATTGAATCGATAACTGAGATTTAGAAGACGATTTCCTTGTCCACGGTATCCGAGACCAAAGCTCCCACGATCAAGCTCACTATCATCTGAATCGTACTGTGCATCTGCAATAGCCCTCCAGTTGTTGCCGAGTCTCATCTGAAATTCTGCCGCATAAGGAGAATCATCTCTTTTCATCTCTTTAGTCACAGATGTCCCTAAAGATACACTTCGATCATCAAAGTAATGAATTTGTCCAAGACTAGCACTAATTCTTTCAATACCATCTTCATCATCAATGAGGGCTGTTGTTAGCCCTATAGAGACTTGCTTTGTATCAGATATTCGATCACCACCACTAAACTGTTCATCTCTAAATAGCATATCGTAATCAAAAGTCGTCTCACCTGTATCAAAAATTGGTAAATCGCTTTGATCTTCGTCACCTGCTATTACCACATAAAGCCTTGGTTCAAATGTATGTGTATATCCTTTCAACCATGTCGTTGCTCTATCGAGATATATTCCTGTATCTATAATTCCTATAGGAACCGTTACTGATGGACTATCATCTCCCCCAGTATATACAGGTCCATCTAAATCATATGTTCGATGTTTTATTTTTACTGTTGGACGGAAGTATCCCCATTCCCAAGAATTATCCCAACTAGCAGCATAATCCAATTTTAGCCTACGACCTGTTACTTTTGATTTTTCATTATGATCATAATCACTGAATTGATTTTTCATTCTAAATTCAAAATTACCAACAGTAAAATTACCATCAGCTTGAATTCTAGGAAGCAGTTTGTATTGATCCAGTCCTTCTTTAATAAGTGTTTGATATCCTGAGCCTTCAACCAGAAAATCCCAATTTTTAATTCTCTTTGTCACCATGCCTTGCTGTTCTAGATAAGATTTACTAATTACCTCGAGCGTTGTGGTATCAAGATCTTGAAAGTAGTCTTCATCACTTGCTCTTGTATAATTTAGACTAGAGCTCCAACCCTTTATAGATCCATTATGTCTTAAGTCAGCCACCCATCTATCTTCACCTTCTTGGAGTTTCTTATTCGTAATAGGGTTAATATTATCATCATCATCTCCACCACCATCATCACTAGAAAGGAATGCTCCACTAAAAATGGTTTCGGATATTTTAGAAAGATGGCGCACTTCTAATTCAGCCATTTCCCCTCGCTCTTCTATATATCGGGGTGTGAAAGTAGCATCATAATTTGGAGCAAGATTTAGATATATCGGCTGCGAAAAATCTAATCCGTTATCCTCAGTATTTTCCCAGCTAGGAAACAGAAGCCCACTAGCTCTCCTATCATCAATTGCAAATCTAACCCAAGGCACATATAAAACCGGGATATCTTTGACCTCTAAGCGAACATGTTTGCCAGTAGCAATTCCTGTTCCAGGATTTACCTCCAGTTCTGAGGTTACAAGACGCCACGCATTATTTCCAGGTTCGCAGGTAGTATAACCACCATCTTCAATATAGAAAATATCTCCACCGGGTCTCTGGAGATTCTGTGCTGTGCCTCGGGCTCCAGATTCGTGTAATAAATATGTCGCATTGTTGATTTCGACATCCAAGGAATCCATATTCATATGTGCTGCATCACCTCGGAGTAATATACCTGGTTCTCTAAGCTCTATAGCGCCCTCTAAATCTACTGTTCTATTAATTTGGTCGACAGTTGCTGTATCGCTTCGGGATTGACGATAACCTTGTGTGATGTTTACATCACCTTTCAGATAAGCGACATTATCTTGAATGAGTTCTGAAGATTTGGATGCAACTCTTAGTGGTGAATCTTCAGGCTTAAGATTTGAGTCTGGATAGTTACGTTCCGGTTCAATATAGGCACCACAGCATCCAGAGGCCCTTGAAGCTAGCTGTTCTTCAGCAAGATCTTCTTCATCAATCCAGTCAAGATTGTTAGCTTTTTTGACCTGTGGGACGATCTCATTTTTAATTTCTTCTTCTTGTACAACACCAAAAGTTTCAATTTTATTAGGTCTTGGGTATTCATTTCCTAATACAGACTTTTGGGCACAAATCCACTTTTCATCATCCCCTGTTGCACATTCCCACTGGAGGTATGTATTAGTTGTCTCTGCAAACGATAATTGTGTGGACAAGATAACAAAAAAAACAAATGTTGCAGATAAGCATGCTGAACGTAATACGCCAAAGGATTTTTCACATACGTGTCCCATACCTTTTTGCATTATGATTATCCGTTTTTTTTGTGAATAAATTTTTAGTAATCTAATCAATGTTACATTTTACTCATTCTGAAGCATCATGCGAGGGTTTGAGGTAGAATCTGTAGTCTTTTTTTTATTGAATGAAAAATATGATAGATTTAACTCTTCTTGAAAACTGGATTCAGCAACACCTGCCAAGTAGTTCTAGGCTTACTGAACCTATGTTGCTTGACCAGATAAATAGTGATGCAGGTTTTAGACAATATTTTAGAGTTAACTCTGACCCTACTTTAATAGCTGTTCTATCACCGCCATCCAGTGAGAATAACACTTCTTTTGTCAGATTATCGCAGTGCTTTAGAAAAAATCATATACGGGTCCCACTAGTCCATGCTGTTGATTACTCATCAGGATTCTTATTATTAGAGGATTTTGGAGACGATTTATTGGCATCCTCATTGGTGAGTAAGCATGCAAAAAAATTCTATGCTTCCGCAGAAACAGAACTGATTAAAATTCAGCAAATCCCTAAAAATGAATCTAAGTGTCCAGTGTATGACAGAGAGCTATTGATGGCTGAAATGGATTTATTTAGAGAATGGTTTTTAAATAGGTTAATAAAAATCGATTTAGAAGAAAGTGACAATCAGCTCCTTGATCAAGCTTTTTCAGTTATTGTAGAAAGTGCATTACAGCAAACTCAGGTAGTCGTTCATCGGGACTTTCATTCAAGAAATCTAATGAGATTACCGGATAACTCTGTTGGTGTAATTGATTATCAGGATGCTTTGATAGGGCCTCTGACTTATGACGTAGTGTCTCTTTATAGGGATTGCTACATCAGGTTGCCAGAGAATTGGGTAATACAAAAATCGCTAGACTATTATCGAAGAGCTGAAAAACTAGGTATCGCGCCTAGTGCTTCTGATAAAGAAATTATTTCCTGGTTGGATTTAATGGGTCTTCAGCGACATATTAAGGTGCTTGGTATTTTTTCAAGATTACATTTGCGAGATGGTAAGCATGACTATTTAAATGATCTGCCACTCGTAATTCGTTACATACTTGAGCAACTAAGGCCATATCCAAAACTATTTAACTTTTTAGAATGGTTTGAATGCAAGATTCTTCCCAAGGTTTCTAGCCAATCTTGGTACAAGCCATGGGAAGAAGCTGGTGATTCTGAGATACAAAGCAATGAGGGGTTCAAGTTATGAAAGCAATGATTTTGGCCGCAGGTCGTGGAAGAAGATTGGACCCCATTACGGCAAATATTCCTAAACCACTTATTAAGGTTGCAGAAAAACCTTTGCTTCAGTATCACATTGAAAATTTAGCTTCAATCGGGATCAATGAAATAGTAATAAATACATGCTGGTTAGGCGACCAAATTGAATCATATTTTGGAGATGGAAAATCTTTTGGGGTGAATATAAAGTGGTCGAGAGAGTCAGAATTATTAGACACAGGTGGAGGTATTAAGAAAGCTCTACCGTTACTAGGGAGTGAACCCTTTTTGCTAATTAGTGGCGATATATGGTCTAATTTTCCATTAGACATGCTCTTAAAAAAGAAATTACAACCTAAAATTCGTGCTCACTTAATTTTGATTCCTAATCCAAACCATAATTTTAAAGGAGACTTTACTATAGACTCTCAAAATATAGTTGGTCTTCGAGTGCCTCAAAGGGATACTTACACTTTTAGTGGAATTTCTATATTGGATCCAAAGATTTTTTGCTCACAGAAGCAATCTATGAAGAAGTTTCCATTACGAGATATTCTAGCTAAGGAAATTGCTTACAATGGTGTAACAGGTTCAATTTATTATGAAAGTTGGTGGGATATTGGTACACCAGAACGTCTTAGTGCGTTGAATAAATTTTTAACTAAAAAATAGAGAAGACCAAATCCATTTAGAACGAATTCCAGTGTGTTTGCCTCTAAATGACGAAACTTAAGTTCATTGAAGAGATATTCTGAGATTTTTCGCATTTACTGATTTGACACCACATAAAGCTAAAACCAACATTATGAGTTCATCCCATGGAGCCCCTTGTCTTAAACCTTTTATTGCTCTATCTATTCCCCCTGATAGCTTTAACATCTGCTCTAATTGTCTTATTGAAATTCTACTAATAGCTTTTCTTATAAGAGACTTTCGTTTATCCCATATACCTAATTTTTGTAGAAGTGAGTCAATATTTTTTTTTGCAGAAACTGCTTCACTCGCTTTTATAAGTATCCTTAAATCTCTAGTAATAGCCCATAGAATAATAGTTATATCGGTACCTTCATCACGAAGCACTTGAAGAATACGACAAGCTTTTTTTGCATTTCCCTCCATCATTTCATCTAATAAGATAAATACGTTAAATTTTGCGTTGTCCATAATTAAAGCTGACATAGTTTCAGCTGAAATCTCTCCTTTTGGCGCTAGCAGTTTGAGTTTTTCAATCTCTTGGGTAGCAGCGAGAAGATTTCCTTCAACTTTATCAGTTAATATCCTTAAAGCCTCATCACTAACTTTAATATCAGACCTACTCAGCCGGCTAGTCAACCAATGTGGAAGTTGGATTGATGTAATAGGCCATATTTGTACAGAAATACCTACTTTTGTTATTGCGGTAAACCATTTGCTTTTATTAGTTGAGCGATCTAATTTTGGAGAAATAAACAATGTTAAAGTCTTGTTAGGTTTTTTTTGAAGATATTCTTGAATTATTTTTGATCCCTTATCCCCTGGTTTTCCAGAAATTATACGAATTTCTATAAACTTTTTTTCTGAAAATAGCGACATATTGTCAACTTCAAAAAGAATAGTATTCCAATCAAATTTACTATCTACATGAAATACTTTTCTTTCGTTATAACCGTTTAAAGCAGCTTGTTTTCTGATAGTGTCTGCAGAATCTTGAACTGAGACTGGCTCATCCCCACTGATAATGTATGTTTCAGATAGACCTTGCGAGCTCAAATGTTCATTGAGCTGCTCAGCTTTCAGGTTCATTTCGATTCATCGTTTTAATGGTAGCATTTAGGCGAAGGATAATATTTCTTGCTAATTTTCTTGTCATCTCTCGCTGAAGCATTTTGTTTTCTTCATTGTTTGTTGAAACATTATCTTCATTATAGGTAAAGAACTTCTCTCTCCTCAGTGTTGTTTTGGGCAATAATACTTCCCCATTTCCAGTGGAAATTATAATATCGACTAACTCGGTAATTTGTAATTCAGAAACTCTTGCCGATGAGCTCACTGTTGCTGTTCGGCTTTTAGATCTCTGGTTTATCAGTGTGATAACGATTCCAGCTTTTTCTGAAGTATCTGCAATACCTACATTACTGAATTTAAGTGACTTAATGACCGTACGATACAGTAAACTGCTCTCGTCTCCACTAATAAAGACCTGTCCAATATTGCCAAGCACTTGAGCGGTCCCAGCATTTCTAAGATGCCAACCACAACCAACTAGAAAACTACATATTAGGGTACTCAAAACAGCAATAGAGATTAATTTTTTCATTGTGATCCATTCCCTCCTACTTGGCCCTGTACAATTTAATTTGTTGGCATATTACATCTAGCTGGCAACAATATTAACTAATTTGTTAGGCACTAATATTATTTTTTGGATAGTAAGTCCCTCAGTAAAGCGCTTAACATTTTTATGTTCTTTGGACATGTTCTCTATAAACTCATTAGTTGAGTCATGAGGCACTTCAATTTGCGCTCGCAATTTTCCATTTACTTGAATGATAATCCTTAATATTTTTTTTGTTAAAATTGATTTATCTGCATTTGGCCATTTTTCATTGATTAGCATATCTTTGTTGCCAAGCATATTCCATAGCCGATCGCATATATGAGGAGCGATAGGCGATAAAAGTAATACAATAGTCTCTAATGCTTCCCTCTCAACAGCTAGCTTGGCGACACATGACCCCTCAGGCATTCTGCCTATATCATTTAGAAGCTCCATTATTGCTGCAATGGCAGTATTAAATGTTTGTCGATTGCCAAAGTCATTACTTACTTTAGAGATAGTAGTATGTGTTTTATGTCTAAGATCTCTTTGCTCTTGGTTTAGTTCCTCAGGAATAATCGGCTTCTCATCTACCGCCAAAATATTTTTGTTGACTGCTTTCCAGAGTTTGCGGAGGAAGCGTGATGCTCCCTCAACTGAACTATCATTCCATTCCAGCGATTGTTCAGGCGGCGCTGCAAACATAGTAAACAACCTCACTGTATCAGCACCATATTGATCTATTAATTTTTGTGGATCTACAGTATTACCCTTTGATTTAGACATCTTCATGCCATCTTTTAACACCATACCCTGGCAAAGAAGCTTAATAAAAGGCTCATCACAAGAGACTAATCCTTGGTCTCGCATAAGTTTATGAAAAAAACGTGCATACAGTAAATGTAATATAGCATGCTCGATCCCACCTACGTATTGATCAACTGGTAGCCAATAGTTTGCAGCATCGCTATCGATCATTCCTTTTTCATAATCTGGACAGGTGTATCTTGCGTAATACCAACTAGACTGCATAAACGTGTCAAAAGTATCAGTTTCATGCTCAACTTGTCGATCATCTAGTACAGTTTTTTTCCAATCTAAATCTGATTTAATAGGAGATTTTATTCCATCCATAATTACATCTTCTGGAAGCAATACTGGAAGACGATCCATCGGAACAGGAATTTCCCCTCCATCTGCTAAATTAAACATTGGAATTGGGGAGCCCCAATATCTCTGACGAGAAACCCCCCAATCCCGGAGTCTATATTGTGTTTTTATCTCTCCAAGTCCTAGTTTTTCAAGTTTCTTTGTAATAGCATTAAAAGCATCGTTAGGACTCAAGCCATTAAATTCTTTAGAGTTTATAGAAACAACATCATCTGATGATTCGGAAGCATACCAGTTCTTCCATTTATCTTTATCAAAAATATTTGATGTATATTGATCAGACGATCTTAAGCTCTTATGATTTTTGTTTTTTGTGCTTGAGAAAATATGATCAAAGACTTGTATTATTGGAAGCTGATAGTCATTAGCAAATTCAAAATCTCTCTCATCATGAGCAGGAACTGCCATTATTGCCCCAGTTCCGTACCCTGAGATAACGTAGTTTGCTACCCATATAGGTAGCTCTTCCCCTGAAATTGGATGTAATGCAGTTATCCCTAAATAAACCCCTTTTTTCGAAGATTTTGCGATGCTAGCTTCAGAGACTGGCTGATCTTTACAATCATTAATAAATCTTTTTAAATCTGAATTATTTTTTGATAGCGCTCTAGTAACTGGGTGCTCTGCAGCAAGGCAAATATAAGTGGCCCCCATTAATGTATCTGGACGAGTTGTATAAACTGATAAGTGGTCAACACCATCTATGGTTTTTTTTAGTTTAAACTTAATTTGGGCGCCTTGGCTTTTTCCGATCCAATTTTTTTGCATTAACTTAACTTGCTCAGGCCAATCTTTTAGGTCATCTAGTCCATCAAGAAGCTCATCTGCATATGAAGTAATTTTAATAAACCATTGAGGTATATCCTTTCTTTGCACTATTGCATCACAGCGCCAACAGCAGCCATCAATAACTTGTTCGTTTGCTAGTACAGTTTCATCATTTGGGCACCAATTGACAGTGGCAGTTTTTTTGTAGACTAAGCCTTTTTTATAAAGTTGAGTAAAAAACCACTGCTCCCATTTATAATAGTTTGGGTCACAAGTCGTTATTTCTCGTGACCAGTCGTAGCCAAACCCCAGTTTTTTAAGCTGGGTTTTCATATACTCAATATTTTTATATGTCCATTCTGCTGGCGCTGTATTATTTTTTATAGCAGCATTTTCTGCAGGCAAACCAAATGAGTCCCAACCCATAGGTTGTAGAACATTCTTACCCATCATTCTTTGATAGCGAGATATCACATCAGCAATAGTATAATTACGGACATGACCCATATGGAGTTTACCGCTGGGGTAAGGAAACATAGCAAGGCAGTAGTATTTTTCTTTGCCTGGCTCCTCTTTTACCTCGAAAGCTTTAGTTTCCGACCAAACTCTTTGACAATCGCTTTCAATTTCTTTGGAGCAATATTCTTCTTGCATTTTTTTAACCATATTGAGGTTTGGGATTTTTTTATATCTTTTCTTAAGTTTCTAATTATAGGCTAAAGGCTTCTTCAGACCCAGATAGATTTATTCATCGGCTATAATAGTTTTTATTTTTAATTGTTGCCTATAAAAGCATTTAAGGCGATCATTTTTGGATTCTCCATCCAACAAATACTAATAAAAAGGATAAAATAATTACTGGACAAGATCCGTTGTTTGCAAAGGGAGTTGAACCACTTCTGGGATAAAGTGTACCCTCTAAAATTCCTCGATTAAATGATGGTATAGTAACTGATACTTTGCCGTCAGCTTCTATTAACGCACTGACGCCATCATTAGTTGCTCGAATGAGAGCTTTGCCATTTTCTATTGCTCGCATACGAGCAATTTGGAAATGCTGCTTTGGACCAATAGTTTTTCCAAACCAGCTATCATTACTCATAGTTAAAAGTATATTGGAGTTTTTTGCAGAATTTCTTACCAATTCCGAATAGGCAATTTCATAGCAAATTGATGTCCCAATATTTATATTATTTTTTATAATAATATTTCTTTGATCTTTCGGACCAGAGCTAAACGCAGACATAGGTAAATCAAAAAATTTAATAGCCCCTCTTAACCACTTTTCGAAAGGAACGTATTCACCAAAAGGAACTAAATGTTGCTTATGGTATATTCCTGAGCCTTGTCCTAACACTAAAGCTGAATTGAAGTAACGAGGATTATTTTTTTTATTAGACTGAAGATGAGTTCGGAGTATAGTTGGAACACCAATAATTATTGCAGTATCAGCCGCTATCGCTTCTTTTTTTATAGAATCAAGATAATCAGACACCTCGTCTTGAAATACTGGGATTGCTGCCTCTGGCCAAACTACTAAATCATTGTTAATTAAGCTTCTGGTATCTTTTCGATATTGAGAAAGGATGCTATTTAATTTTTCTGGATTCCATGAGTGCCAAAGAGATATGGCTGGCTGTATTAAACCTACTGAAACAGGTTTATTCAACGGTTTTGTCCATTCAATTTTCTTTAAATACAGACCCCCTACCCAAAAAAAGATTACTAGTGATAATGAACATATTATTGGTATAGAGATAAATTTTTTTTGTGGGATCTTAGTTTTAACTTTTAGTTGAAATAAAAAACCTATTAATGCGCCGCAAAAAGCCACTATCCAGCTTATCCCCAGCACACCAGTAATAGGAGCCCAACCTGACAACCATGAATCAGTGTGAGCATAACCAAGGTAGAGCCATGGAAAACCAGAAAATGCCCACTCACGAAACCACTCACCCAGAACCCATAAACTAGGAAATAATATGAAGAAAGCAAACACTGCATTGTATGATGGCGCTAAATTATCGATAGATGCTGATTTAATCTGGTTTAACTTTGAAAATATAGCAAACGGTAGTGCGAATAAGATCGATAAAAAAATGATAAATAACGTTATTAATAAAGCAGAGAGTTCCAGACTTGCTTGGCCATAGCGATGAATACTAACAAAAATCCAGGATGCTCCAACTGAATATAACCCGATTGCATAGCTTAGACTTCTATAGAAAACTAATCTAAATGATAGTTTTTCCTGTATACATCTTAAAGCCAGAACTGAGAAGCCACCTACAGAGACGATCCCTAAAAACCAAAAATCAAAAGGGGCCATAGAAAAAGGTAAAATCGAACCAAACAGAATCAATAGGAGGATATTTTTTATGTCATATTTTCTAAAAAAATAGCTCACAAGTATTAAATTTCCTAAAGAATAAAAACTTAATCACAAGATCAGCAAAAACCCTATAAAGTAACACGTTTTTTAAATACAATTTACTTCGATATGATCTGCATTTCTAACAACTTAACTTGGCGATTATTGGCCTCAGATATCTTAAATATGAAATTATCTATATTTATAGATTCACCAACTTTTGGCATTCGACCGAATCCATGTACAATAATACCACCAATTGTATCAAATTCCTCGTCACTGATTTTTACAGAAAAGAACTCATTGAAATCCTCTATAGCTGTAAGAGCATTGATAATGTAAGCATCATTGCTTAAAACGGTAATCATTTCTTTTTCAGCATCATCTGTTTCATCTTGTATTTCACCAACAATCTCTTCTAGTATATCTTCAATAGTTATAAGGCCGGCAATGCCTCCATATTCATCTACTACGATTGCCATATGATATCTTTGTTCTCGGAATTCTTTTAAGAGGATATTGAGCCGTTTGCTCTCAGGAACAATCGCAGCTGGACGTATTACAGTTTCGATGTCGAACGTTTCCTGACCTTCGAGAATGAGTGGTAATAACTCTTTTGCCAAAAGGATTCCTGTGATGTTGTCAGCATTCTCGTCAAGTACAGGGTAGCGGGAGTGCCTATTTTCTGTAACAAACTCCAGAATGTCACTTAAATTATGATGTTGAGGTATGATAGCCATTTGTGAGCGGGGGATCATAATTTCTCTAACTTGTTTGTCACACACGTTCAATGCACCTTCGATCATTTCTAGCGCATCACTATCGATTATGCCATTTGCTTGTGCGGACGCTAGTAGATCAGTGAAGTCTTCTTTTGACTTAGGGGTCGACGAAAAAATACTAGTCAGTTTTTCAAGCCATCCCTTTCCTTTTAAATTGGTTTTTTCACCATCAGTCATGAGTTATTGATATCTCCAGTATTTATATGTAAGGCGACGGAAAATTCAAATCGCTAAGAATCTTTACTTCTAGGGCTTCCATATTTTTTGCAGCTAAATCATCTTCATGATCATATCCAATAAGATGTAGGCTACCATGAACTATCACATGCGCCCAGTGCGCATTTATTTCTTTATTTTGCTCAGTTGCCTCACGCATGACAACTTGAACGCAAACAGCAAGATCTCCAAGTAGGGGAAAATTTAGAGATTCTGGTAGGTCTGCTGGAAATGATAGTACGTTAGTTGCACTATTTTTTTTTCGAAATTTATAGTTCAATTTAGCGCTTTCATCCTCATTAACGATCCTGATAGCAACTTCTGCTGGATTATTATAATTAGATAAGGAGGCTGACACCCATCGGTGAAAACATGCTTGATCTGGAATGTCTTTATAGCTAGAGACATTTTCTATATCTACATTAATTTTCATTATGAAAATAAATCAATCTAATTTGTTAGAAATCGTCTTTCTCATATGTTTCATATGCATCAACAATCTTGGTTACTAGTGGATGACGGATTGTATCTTTAGATACAAACCTTGAGAAGCTTATACCTCCGACATCTTTAAGTACATCATAAACATGAAGAAGTCCTGATTGACTTCTCGTTGGTAAATCAATTTGCGAGGTATCACCAGTAATAACTGCTGTCGAATTAAAACCTATTCTTGTCAAAAACATCTTCATTTGTTCACGAGTAGTATTTTGGCTTTCATCTAAAATGATGTATGAATTTTTTAAGGTTCTTCCGCGCATGAATGCAAGAGGGGCGACTTCAATGATGTTTCGATCAATCAATTTTTCAGCTGTTTCCATCCCAAGCATTTCATATAAAGCATCATAAAGTGGGCGTAGGTAAGGATCTACTTTTTGACTAATATCTCCTGGCAGAAAGCCAAGTTTTTCACCAGCTTCAACAGCGGGCCTCACTAGTAAAATTCTTTCTATTTTATCTTGTATTAATGATTCTACTGCACATGCTACAGCAAGGTACGTTTTACCTGTTCCGGCCGGGCCCTCACCAAAATTTATAGCATGAGTCTTTATTGCTTCTACATATTTTTGTTGATTAGCCCCATGAGCTTTTATAGTTCCCGTTTTTGTCTTTATTGATAAAGGATTTTGTATTTCTTTAGTCATTACAGATAATTCATTATCAGTTTTTTTTGATTTAATCATAGAGGGCTCAAGGTTTACATGTCCAATAGTTAGATGAATCTGATCTGCAGTTAGATCCTTACCAGTAAATAAAAAATCTTTATAAAGAGTAGTAAGAATTTTTTCTGCTTTAAGTGTTTCATTGCTATCACCGTAAAATGAAAAGATATTGCCACGGCTATGTATTTTAATATTTAGTCTCTTCTCTATTTGGTGAAGGTGCTCATCAAACTTACCACAAAGCGAGGCCAGACTTTTAGTATCGTTTGGTTCGAGCACCATAGATCGAGATGCTAATTGATCCTTCATATCTTGCCAGCTAATGAGTTTCGCAAAGCTCCAGTTATAAGAACTGGAATGATATTACCTATCAAGGTGCTGTCATCTGATGTGAAGTTAACCACGCGGTTATTTTCAGTTCGGCCTTGTAGCTGACTAGGGTCTTTCTTAGAGATACCAGTGACCAAAATATTTTCAGTTTTCCCGACCATTTTCTCGCTTATAGACATAGCCTGTTGATTGATTCGGTCTTGTAAAATTTTCAGTCTTAATTTTTTCGTTTCTTCTGAAGTTTCATCACTTAAGTCTGAGGCAGGAGTCCCTGGCCTCTTGCTATATATAAAACTAAAGCTCTGATCAAAACCCATCTCATGAATAAGCTCCATTGTTTTTTCAAAGTCTGATTCAGTTTCACCTGGAAATCCCACAATGAAGTCAGATGATATGCTAATATCGGGTCGAATTTTTCGTAGTCTTCTGATTTTTGATTTATATTCAATTGCAGTATGACCCCGTTTCATTGCAGATAGTATTCGATCTGATCCACTCTGTACCGGAAGATGCAGATGACTTACTAATTCAGGAACTTCTGCATAAACTGATATTAAGTTGTCTGAAAATTCTACAGGGTGAGAGGTTGTGTAGCGGATGCGATCAATTCCCTCGATACCAGCTACATAGGTAATTAATTCAGCAAGATCAGATGTTTTGTCGTTAGGCATCTTACCTCTGTAGGCATTAACATTTTGTCCTAATAAATTAACTTCTCTTACCTTTTGTTGGGATAAGTGGGTTATTTCTGCAAGCACATCAATAACTGGACGACTAATCTCCTCTCCCCTCGTATAAGGTACTACACAGAATGTACAGTATTTAGAACATCCTTCCATTATTGAAACAAAAGCTGAAGCTCCCTCAGGATCAGGCTGGGGTAGTCGATCGAATTTTTCGATTTCAGGAAAACTTATATCTATAACGGTCGGTATCGATCGCTCTCCTTTTTTGCTCATCATTTCTGGTAAACGATGAAGAGTTTGGGGCCCAAAAATCAAATCTACAAAAGGAGCACGTTTGGCAATTGCTTCGCCCTCCTGACTTGCAACACAACCACCAACACCAATTATCAAATTAGGATTTTTTTCTTTTAATTTTCTCCACCGACCTAATTGATGATAGACTTTATCCTCAGCTTTTTCTCGAATAGAGCAAGTATTAAGAAGTAATACGTCAGCTTCATCAGGATTTTCAGTTGCTACCATCTGGTGACTTTCTCCAAGCAGATCACGCATTCTAGAAGAATCATATTCGTTCATTTGACATCCGTGAGTGACGATATGGAGTTTTTTACTACTAATTTTTGACATATTTAGATTAGATTTTGGATTGTTTAATTTAATATTTCATATTATAGCGATAGAAGTGTTGAAAGCCCATCTTCCAATTGGTCAAGTTTATAAATAACTTGTAATTCATGGTATAATTAGTTGGTAAATTTTAGTTCATGTAAATTTAAATTCAGGGTAAAAAAATGTCTTCAGCTTCAATGTACAAGGTAATTTTTTTAAATCAGGGCGAAGTATACGAAATGTATGCGAAACAAGTTTATCAAAGTGATCTCTGGGGGTTTTTGGAGGTTGAAGAGTTTGTGTTTGGTGAACGAAGTCAAATGATAGTTGATCCAGCTGAGGAAAAACTAAAAAGTGAATTTTGCTCAATAAAGCGAAGTTTTATTCCAGTTCATTCAGTTGTTCGGATAGATGAGGTTGAGAAGGAGGGTGTCTGCAAAATTTCAGTTGTTAAGAAAGGGGATAATGTTACGAAATTACCTTATCCCAGTGCCGCACCAAAACCTAAACCAAAATCTTAAATATTACTCTTCAGAAACTTTGATTTTTTGTTTTATTGAAGCTAATTTTATAGAGTTACAAAATATTTCCATTGCGCTATTTATTTCATCAAGAGCAGGAAATGATGGAGCTATCCTTATATTTTTGTCCTCTGGGTCCACTCCATATGGGAATGTAGCCCCTGCGGGAGTAAGCTTAACGCCTGCTTCTAAGGAAAGTTTTACAACTTCACTCGCTAATCCAGGCCTTGTATCAAGTGAAATAAAATAACCCCCTTTCGGCGACGTCCATTTAACTAGGTTAGAGTTTCCAAAATTTAATTTTAAATGTTCTAAGACACATGAAAATTTGGGTTTTAACAATTGAGCATGTTTTTTCATATGTTTTTTTAGATTTCGAAGGTCTTTTAAGACACCCATATGTCTTAATTGGTTAACTTTATCTGGACCAATACAAAAAACCTCTAAATGCTTTTGAATGACATTAATATTTTCTTTTGACGCCGCTAGAAAACATACACCTGAACCTGCAAAGGTAACTTTTGACGTGGAAGTAAACTGAAGGACGCTATTATTAGTATTTTGTTTTCTACAATAATCCATTATATTAGGCAGGTCTGGAGTGTTGTCATGAAAATCATGAACAACATATGCGTTGTCATAAAAAATTCTGAATCCAGGAGAGCTTATATTTGCTAATTTTGCTAACCTTTCGATAGTATCTTGACTGTATACACAACCTGTAGGGTTAGAGTATTTGGGCACACACCATATACCTTTTATGCTGTGATCATGTCTGACTAACATTTCTACTTGGTCCATCACAGGCCCATTTTCATCCATCGGCACTGACAACATCTCAATACCAAATTCTTCACAAATAGAAAAATGGCGATCATAACCTGGAGACGGGCATAAAAATTTAATTTTTCCTTGGTCGCGCCAAGCAGAATTTAAGCCACTCAAACCAAATTGCCATGCGAATAACATCGTGAGGTACATTAAACTTAGGCTACTACTCCCTCCGACAATAATTTCATTTTTTTTAACACCCAGTAATTCTGCACCAAAAGAACGCATACTTGGTAACCCAGCTATATTTCCGTAGTTTCTCGCATCAATACCGTCAATTGAAAAATAGTCACCTTTTAATGATCCATCTAAAATATTTGATAGATCTAGTTGTTCCGTCGAGGGTTTCCCTCTTGTTAGATCTAAATTTAACTTAGTTATTTTAAAGCCATCATGTTTTTTATTAAGTAATTCATGCCAGTGTTCAAGCTCTTCGTGACTCATTTGATCAATCTGCACGTTAGGACCCCAGTATGCTATTTGAGTTTTTAATAAACCAGTTAACAGTATTTTCAAGACCCTCTTCAGCGCTATATATAGGATTATAGCTAAGAAATTTTTTGGCTTTAGTGATGTCAGCTAGGGAATGAAGGACATCCCCAGGTCGAAAATCCTGATAGCTAGGTTTATTTTCTATAGTTTGATAATTATGCTTAGCGATATTTTGAACAAGAATCTGATGCAAATCATTAAGTGTTGTGCTGGTTCCGTATGCTACGTTATATACTTGATTGATTGCATTCATATTCGTGGAAGTTGCAGCAAGTATATTAGCTTGAATCACATTATCGATATAACAAAAATCTCTAGATGTGGAGCCGTCTCCGTTAATGATACATGCATCTCCAGACAATAAAGAGTTAATCCACTTTGGAATTACTGCAGCATATGCACCATCTGGTGATTGCCTTGGCCCAAAAACATTAAAATATCTTAATCCAATAGTTTCCATACCGTATGTTTTTCCAAAAACCTCAGCATAAAGTTCATTTACATATTTTGTAATAGCATAAGGTGAAAGGGGTCGTCCTATTCTGTCTTCAGTTTTGGGAAGACTAGGGTGATCGCCATAGGTAGATGACGAAGCAGCATAAACAAAGCGCTTTGCATTCGAATCTCTCGATGCTATCAGCATATTTAAAAAGCCATTTATATTAGAGTCATTAGTTAAAACCGGATTTGCAATAGATCTCGGTATACTTCCTAGGGCAGCTTGATGTAGAACGAAATCAGCAGTATTACAGGCCTTTAAACAGTCCTCCAGACTTCTAATATCAGCTTCATAAAAAGTAAAATTTGACCAATTTTCCCCCGAAACGGCCTGAACAGCAGATAAATTATTACCGCTACTATTAGAAAAATTATCAATTCCAATTACACTTTGGTTAAGCTTAAGAAGTGCTTCTAACAAGTTCGACCCTATAAATCCAGCAACACCAGTTATAAGCCAAGTTTTGGGATTTTTTATAAGATCTTCTTTTGTTCGATTGTATGTAGACAAGCTTTATACCTTATTTTTTAAATTCAGATGAATTGACCAATAAAATTAAGATTAAATATCTACTAGATATAAACTTACATATGATACGACATAAAAACTGTCCATAAAACAAAAAAATAGATGCTTTCTTGAATCATCTATATTGATCTAATGCTATCAAACTTAGCCGTAGATAGTTGCAACCGAAGATTTCTAGATAGTATATTGTTCGGGTAACAAGTAGAACGCAGTTATAGTTTACAATCAAACTAATACTTAAGTGGTGGCTACGGGTGGACTTGAACCACCGACCCCAGCATTATGAATGCTGTGCTCTAACCAGCTGAGCTACGTAGCCATTTAAGTATATTAATTTTTGAAATTTTACTTAGGTAAGAGGTCGCGGATTCTGTCGATTTCGCCCAGCCTTGTCAAGAATTTTTAATAAGACAACCTTAAACATTAAATCTAAAGTGCACAACATCTCCATCTTCTATGACATATTCCTTTCCTTCAAGTCGCCACTTTCCTGCTTCCTTGGCTCCCTGCTCACCTTTACCAACAATAAAATCATCATACGAAACTATTTCTGCACGTATAAAGCCTTTTTCAAAATCTGTATGAATTTTTCCGGCAGATTGAGGCGCTGTTGCACCTATTGGGACAGTCCATGCTCTAACTTCTTTTGGTCCAGCTGTAAAAAAGGTATGAAGTTTAAGGAGCTGATAGCCTGCAATTATTAATCGATTTAAGCCAGGTTCTTCCATTCCCATCTCACGTAGAAATTCTAATTTTTCGTCATCATCAGAAAGCTCAGCGATTTCAGATTCTAGTTTATTACATATTGTTACCATAGGAGCATTCTCTGATAGAGCAATTTTCTCGACAGTCTTAAGATAGATATTATTCTCGAATCCATTTTCATCCACATTGGCGATATACATCGTTGGTTTCAGTGTTAGTAGACACATTGACTTGATCATTTTCTTTTCAGTTATACTTAGATTTAGCGTCCGAAGTGGCTTAGCTTGATTAAGATGGGGATGAATTTTTTCGAGTAATAATTTTAGGTCTGCCGCCTCTTTATCTTGCCCACCTTTTGAAGCACGAGTTGTTCTTTCTATAGACTTTTCTACGGTATCTAGATCAGCAAGGGCCAGCTCAGTATTAATGATATCAATATCGGAAATTGGATCTATTTTTCCTTCAACATGAACTATATTTTCATCATCAAAACATCTAACTACGTGAGCAATAGCATCTGTCTCTCGGATGTTAGTTAGGAATTTATTCCCCAAACCTTCACCTTTTGAGGCGCCAGCAACGAGGCCTGCAATATCTACAAATTCCATAGTAGCTGGAAGAATTTTTTCAGGATTTACTATATTAGCTAGCTTTTCTTGACGAATATCGGGGATAGGCACAATACCAGTATTGGGCTCAATAGTGCAAAATGGGAAATTTTCTGCGCCAACGCCAGCCTTAGTTAACGCATTAAAAAGGGTAGATTTTCCAACATTAGGTAAACCTACGATACCGCAATTAAAACCCATTAAAATAGCTCTCGAATATTATAAAAATTTTTATTTAAAACTTAATTATTATATTGTATGAAGATCCTTCATTGCTTTATTCCATTTCCCCATTACAGCAAATGGAATGGTGCTAATACAATTAATAATACTTTCGTCAATTAGTCTTTGCTCATTCTGCGGAGCCTTTTTAAGTACGAAATTAACAACTTCGTCAGATTCACCTGGGTGACCTACACCTATTCTAAGGCGGGCAAAATCACTATTATTACCTAATGCTTTTATAGTATCTTTAAGACCGTTATGGCCACCGTGGCCACCACCTATTTTGTATTTTGATACACCGGGGTCGAGATCTATATCATCATGAACAACAAGGATATTTTCCGGATTGATTTGATAAAATTTAGATAAAGCAGCTATAGGTTTACCGCTTAAATTCATATAAGTATTTGGTATCAATAAACGTACATCTTGGGTATCTATTTTGACTCTAGAAGTGAAACCAAAAAATTTTTCTTCAAGTTTAAGGTTAGAAAAATATTTATGTGTAAGAATAGATATAAGAGAAGCCCCTGCATTATGACGAGTTTGCTCATATTGTTGACCTGGATTTCCCAAACCAACAATTAGCTGAACAATTTTGTCCAATACCTAAACCTCTCTGCTTGAATTAACAACTAGGAAATTTTTATTCGCTTTTCTCATCGCTTTCGCTTTCCTCATTATTTTCATCTTCGGTTTTCTCTTCACTATCTTCATCAACTATTACCTCTTCTATCTCTTCTTCTTTAGGTTTGTTGACAGTAAATATAGGTGAATCACGATCTTCGCCATAATTTAAAGCAACACTTTCAACTCCACTTGGAAGTTTGATGTCAGAAATGTGAAGTATCTGTCCAATTTCTACCTCTGCAACATCCACTTCAATGTATTCAGGTAAATCTGCTGGTAGGCAAGATATATCAAGCTCAGTCATGCTACGAGTAATATTACCTCCACCAACCTTGACACCAGCACAAATATCTTCATTCATAAAGTGAATGGGGACTTTTGTAGTGAATTTCTGTGTTTTATTTACACGTAAAAAATCCGCATGCAAAATAATTGGTTTAGCTGGGTGACGCTGTAGGTCTTTTAAAATCACCTCTTCATTATTTCCTTCAACATTTAGAGTAATAATATGTGAATAAAATGCTTCATTTTGAAGCGCGTGGTCTAAATCTTTATGTAATAGGGATATTTTTTGTGGTGGATTTTTCCCACCATATACTATGGCTGGAACTTCCTTAGCTAAACGACGTAGGCGGCGGCTCGCACCTTTCCCCATATCATCTCGCGCTGTTACGTTTAATTTAAAATCATCTGACATTATTTTGTCTCCTAGTATTACATCATTACAATCCGCGACCAGAATTGAAGAAATGTATATTTTTAACCCGTAATTGGGTGATTACTTAACCATTAGGCGCGAGGATTTATTCCTCATCAAACATAGCACTTATGGATTCTTCGTTACTCACGCGACGCATTGCTTCTGCGAGCATCTTGCCTATAGTAAGCACTCTTATGCGTTCGCTTTTGAGAGCAGCAGTACTTGTTGGGATACTATTTGTTACGACCATTATATCGAGCTCTGAGGCCTCAATATTTTTAATTGCTTTTCCGGATAAAACAGGGTGAGTACAGTATGCAACTACTTGTATTGCCCCTCGTGCTTTTAGAGCATCAGCTGCTTTGCACAAAGTTCCAGCAGTATCTACAATATCATCAATTAATATACAAGTACGGCCCTCAACCTCACCTATAATATTCATAACTTCTATTTGATTCGCCTCTGGTCGACGTTTATCGATTATGGCTAGCTCGGTATTAAGTATCTTCGCCATAGCTCTTGCCCGAACTACACCGCCAATGTCAGGTGAAACAACTGTTGGTTTCTGATAGTTTTGACGTTGTACGTCATCAGTCATTAGCGGCAGACCATAGACATTTTCCACTGCGCAATCGAAAAATCCCTGTATTTGTTCTGCGTGCAAGTCCACAGTCATTACACGATCAACTCCCGCATTAGATATCATATCTGCTACAACTTTTGCACTTATTGGCACACGAACAGAGCGCACTCGCCTATCTTGTCGGGCATAACCAAAATAAGGTATTACAGCTGTGATTCGAGCAGCAGATGACCGACGAAGTGCATCGACCATAAGGATTAGTTCCATTAAATTTTTATGGGTTGGGGGGCATGTTGGCTGAACAATAAAAACATCCTGACCACGAACATTTTCGCAAATTTCTATATTAATTTCACCATCAGAAAACTGAGAAACAACAGAATTACTTAAGTTGATCCCTAGAAATTGACTTATTTCTTTTGCTAGCCCTGGATTTGCATTTCCAGAAAAAACCATTAAATTCGCCACAAAGTTTTCCTAATAGTTATTTTTGTTGCAACACTATACTACAATTATATAAAAATATGGCTGGGGTGGGTGGATTCGAACCACCGAGTGGCGGCATCAAAAGCCGCTGCCTTAACCGCTTGGCCACACCCCAATAGTTTTTTATTCAGAAGATAAAATCTTCAGTGCGGGAGACCTATTGACTCCTTTGGCAACAAAACCAAGCCATGGCTTTGGAATTTTTTTTAGTATAGCCTTTGCATCATCTTCTGTAGAAAAACTTGAGAAAATACTTCCACCCGTTCCTGTCATTCTAGCTGGAGCAAAATTAGCCAGCCATTTACGTACTTTTTTTACTTCGGGATAAAGATCTTCGACAACTTGCTGACAATCGTTTTTCCAGCAATTTTCTTCAGTGGCGCGTATTTTGATCGGATGAGTGTTTCTTGTCAAACTAGGATGACTAAATATTTTGGATGTACTTACAAATATATCTGGCGTCACTATTAAAAACCACTTACTCGGTGTATCTATAGGGGTTAATTTTTCCCCAATACCCTCCGCCCATGAAGTTCTACCAGAAATGAAAACTGGAATATCCGCTCCAATTTTAGACCCTATACTTAGAAGTTCGGTATTAGTTAAAGCTAAATTCCAAACAGCATTTAGACCAAGGATCGCTGTGGCAGCATCGCTGCTCCCACCACCCAAACCAGCACCTATTGGTAGTTTTTTTTTCAAGAGTATTTTTACTCCATGATCACATGCTGCATAGCTCTGAACGGCCTGTGCTGCTTGCAAAATAAGGTTTTCTTTATTTGGGATGCTTTTTTCATTGGTTGATAATTCTATTTTTCCAGTATCATTGGATTCAATTTCGAGACGATCACCAAAGTCAAGCATCTGGAATAATGTTTGCAAGTTATGGTAACCATTTTCTTTTTGACCAGTTATGTGAAGAAATAAATTCAATTTTGCTGGAGCAGGTAGTGATAGTTTCATTTTAATTCTTATTTAATAACCCATTTTTTAATGTTTAAGTTGAATTCATAAACACCTTTTTTACCTTTTATTCTATTTGGTAGCTTAAATTCACCTATGTTTTTATAGTCAGAAAAATCTAATTTCCACCCTGATTGTTTTAATGAGGTAAGAGTCCCATCATCATTATATTCAGATTCTATATTAGTCAAACTGGGTGAGCTCATGCCTTTTATCCAAAATTTTAGATGTTTTATTTGTGCTCCAAATATAGTTTTTTTCTGATAAATACCAGAATCCTGAGGAACAGAAATATGATAATACTCAGATTGCATTTTAGTGTGATTGAGATTCCCCTGGATTTTTTTTGCATTAATGCCAAACGGACCACTTAATTCAATTTCGAAATTTTCTTTATTCTGACTCCAAGCTACCTTGACACTTCCTCCTCCTTTTGAATCTCTATAGCCAATTTTACCTTTAATAAGCCAGTGGTCCAAAGACTCTAGTTGATTAAAATGATCTTCTTTATAGATTTGATTTTCAAAAGTATTGTTTTTATTAATAGCACATGAGTTAGCTAATAACACAATCAAAAAGAAAATAGTGTAACGTATAAGTTTACTCAACTTTAAATTGCTCCATAGTTTTCATTATGATGGAGTTATTTGGGTATTCTTTTAAAGCCTCATTCCACACTGAGGTAGCTTCATCTTTTCTATTTATCACCCAAAGTACCTCTCCAAGATGAGCAGAAATTTCTGGTATTGGTTTAGATAGGTATGAAACTGCCTTCTTAAGATATTTTACCGCATCTTCATATTTTCCTAGTCTATAGTAAACCCACCCCAAACTATCCAAAGTTTCCGGAACCTCGGGAGAAATTTCTAAGGATTTGATTATTAAGCTGAGTGCTTCATCGAAATTGTTTCCATTAGTAGTCATAGAATATCCAAGAGCATTAAGGGCAATCGGGTCATAGGGGTTAATCATTAAAATTGCTTTAAGATCTTTCTCAGATTGAAGGACCTTCTTTTGGCGATCGCTAACTATAGATCTTGTATATAAAAATTTCGTATCATCCGGAAATTCAGCTATTGCTTGACTTACAAGGTCATACCCCTCATCTAAATAATTGTTCTCAATAAGCATATTTATTTCGATATTATAAAGACCTTTTGATAGAGCTAGAACTTTAGGACGGAGCTCAAGCATAGTTGCTCGAAAGTCATTTATTTTTCCTTGTGGTACCAATAGATTTTTCAACATTAGCATTGATACATATATCCTAGCAGTACCTCTTTTTGACTTTATATCTACATAGCCTGTATCTATACCTTGGATAAATTTCTTATAGTGAAAAAGTGCTTTTTCAGGATTAATCTCCGTATTTAGATTGCCAAGCTCCCAGTGAGACAAGTAATTAATCTCCTTATATTTTTGATCTTTTATTAATTGTTCATATAAGTTTATTGCAATATCTTTTGAATCAACTATTTTATTTACCGATGCAAATAAAAATTTAATTGTAGGATCATTCGGGTACTGCTCATAAAGCATCGATGCTATTTTGTATCCATTCCGCTGGTCTTTTTTCATTGACTGCTTTGCAAAACCTATTTTTAAGTTGCGTTTTTTCTGATCATTAAGACTCGATTCATCTATGAAGTTATAAGCCTCCTGTTCTTTTCCCTGCTTGAAGAGAATCTCGCCTTTAAGCTCTATAGGTGAACTTAAATATTTTTGTTTCACTTCTCGTTTTAAAACTTTATCTATTAATTTAAGTGCTTTTTCGAGTAGACCTTTCTCATAAAAAATTTCTGCTTTAACAAAATCTATATACGAAGTATCAGTTGATTTGACCTGTATTTTTTGAATAAAATTTAATAGTTTATCCATATTCTGTTTACTTGCTAGTGATTCGTATAGAGCAATAAACGGTCGTGCATCATCATATTCTATTGCAAGAATAATTAAGGGAACTGCTTCTTCATACCGACGGTTTTTTATGAGAGCAATAGCATGCAGGCTTTTTGCTGACATCCAGTTAGGTTCTACTTCGATCCATAATTTAGTCATTTCAAGAAATAAAACAGGATTATCATAGTGAAAAGATATTTTGGCTGCCCTTTCAATTACTTTTGGATCACGAGTCTTCCTTGCTTGTCGGCTATAGTTCTCTTGTGAAATACCATCTTTTCCCCTCATGCCAGCAAATTCTGCGGACATTAAGTCATATAAGCTATCTTCAGGGAATGCTCGAACACTGAAATTTTTTCGCTGAAATAATTTATTTTTATTAGCTTTGATTTTTGCTTCATATTTCGGGTGTTTATTAAGATCTATTTTATTCGTATAAACAGGCTTTATGTTTTTATCTATAGAATTGGTACTACAGCCAATAGTTATTAGGCTGAGTACAAGTAATATATGAATTGAAGGTATAGAATTTTGCATAAGTTATTTATAATTTTCTGTTTTACCTAAAAACTTTCAGCCTTTGGTCAATAAACACATACTCTAACAATAAAAAAAGCTAATACGTTAGTTAAATATTGGTTGAATACTACTTGTCTTTAGGGCCATAGAACCGGACAATTGCAACCTAGTTTCATAAGTATTGAATTATGACTATTTATTCGCTTGGGGTTAATCATCATTCTGCATCTCTTGATATAAGAGAGAAGGTAGTCTTTGCTCCAAAAAACATGACCAAAGCTTTACAAAATCTGATAAAAACTATTGATGTCAGTGAAGCTGCAATACTATCAACATGCAATAGGACTGAGATATACGTTGTTACCACTGAAGATTTTATGAATATTAACAATAAAGTTCTTGATTGGCTGACTGGTTACCATCAATTGATTCCGACTAGCCTCGATGGCTGTTTTTATGCTTACGAGAATGAGTATGTCGCAAGGCATTTAATGAGGGTCGCAAGTGGTTTAGATTCAATGATTCTAGGTGAACCACAAATACTTGGCCAATTAAAATCTTCGTATGCTGTTGCACAAGAGGCCGGTACTATTTCTGTAAAACTTAATCAGCTTTTTCAACATTCATTCTCTATCGCAAAGCGAGTAAGAACTAAAACAGCTATTGGGCAAAACCCAGTATCAGTTGCATATGCTGGCGTAAAGCTCTCACAACAAATTTTTTCAAATTTTCAAGATGTTCATGTTTTATTAATTGGGGCAGGGGAAACTATTGAGTTAGTAGCAAAACATTTACTAGAAAAACAAGTGGGAAGTATTACTGTTTCAAATAGAACTCTACGTAGAGCTGAGGTATTGGCTCAAGAATTTGATGCTCATGCAATATTATTTTCAGATATCCCTGAATTTCTTGAAAAAGCAGATATTTTAATTTCATCTACAGGCAGTCAGTTGCCAATACTTGGTAAAGGCGCAGTAGAATCTGCCATCAAAAAACGTAAACATAAACCTATGTTCATGTTAGATTTAGCTGTTCCAAGAGACATCGAACCTGAAGTAGCGGAACTTGATGATATTTATCTTTTTACTGTAGATGATCTTCAGGAGGTTATTCTTGAGAATATGCGTTCTCGTGAAGATGCTGCAGATAAAGCTGAAAAAATTATAGAAGATGGAGTGATTGAATGGAAAAGCCACATGCAAGGGCTAGATTCAGCTACCATGATTCGAAATTTTCGAAAAAATATAGAAAAGACACGTGATATCGAAATCCAAAAGGCTTTAGCTTCGATACAGGCAGGCCAGAATCCAGACGGAGTTTTAAGAAGTTTGGCAAGAAACCTAACTAATAAATTTATGCATACCCCATCAAAAGTTCTCAAACAAGCTTTAGAAGATGGACGCAAAGACGATATTCGCTTAACGAGTGATCTATTTGGGCTCAACGAACTAGGCGAGAATGACCCTAAAAAAAAATAACAGCACCTTAAAGATAATATATAAACAAATAATTGATAAGATACCTTAATGAAAGATTCTATTTTAGAAAAATTACAGTTTATTGCTGATCGACATGAGGAAGTGGGTGTGCTTTTAGGTGAGCCAGATGTAATTAATGATCAAAATAATTTCCGTATGTTGTCCAAAGAATACTCAGAAAACGAACATATCGTCGAAGTTTATAAAAATTATATGTTAGCTGAAAAGAGAGTGCTTGAGGTAAAGACTCTACTTAATGACTCTGATCGAGATATAAGGGAGATGGCTCAAGAAGAGACACATGAGGGAGAAAAACAGCTTGAGGCCCTTTTGCTAGAAATACAAAAACTTTTGTTACCTAAAGATAGTAATGATGGGAAGAATGTATTTCTCGAAATTAGGGCAGGTACAGGCGGTGATGAGGCAGCTATTTTTTCTGGCGACTTATTTCGCATGTATTGCAAATATGCTGAAAGCTCTAAATGGAAAGTAGAGATAATAAGTCAGAATCATGGTGATCACGGTGGATATAAAGAAATTATTTCTTTAATCACAGGTCAGGGGGTTTATTCTAAGTTGAAATTTGAATCTGGAGCTCATCGCGTACAACGGGTTCCAGATACTGAATCTCAGGGACGTGTTCATACTTCCGCTTGTACTGTAGCAGTTATGCCAGAAGTTGAATCTATGGATGATATAGATATTAAGAAAGGAGACCTGCGTATTGACACTTTTCGTGCTTCAGGCGCTGGTGGCCAGCATGTTAATAAAACTGACTCAGCCATTCGTATAACTCATATTCCAACAGGTGTAGTTGTTGAATGCCAGGATGACCGATCTCAGCATAAAAATAAGGCAAGAGCCATGGGGCTTTTATCGGCCCGCCTGAAACTTGCTCAAGAAACTGAAGCCGCGAAAAGTTTGGCTGAGGAGCGCCGCATGTTGGTTGGTAGCGGTGATCGATCTGAACGTATCCGCACATATAACTATTCTCAAGGTCGTATTACAGACCATAGGATTAATCTAACCTTATACAAACTGTCGGAGGTTATGGAGGGGAGTCTCGATGGAGTAATACAGCCACTAATAAATGAACACCAAGCTGATATGCTGTCCGAAATATCTTCATAATTATAATTAACAGTCATGTCATATATGCCTAATAAAACCTCTTCTAGCAATATAACTATAGCTAATATTTTGAAGCGTAGTGACGAGCTAAAAAATATCAGCGACACTCCAAGACTGGATATAGAAATAATACTTGCATATGTCTTAGGGAAAGATAGAACTTACTTATATATATGGCCTGATCTTTATTTAAGCTGTACTCAACAAAGTAAATTTAATCAATTATTTTCCCATCGGTTGCTTGGAAAGCCAATTGCCCACATAACAGAAGTTCGTGAATTTTGGTCTCTCCCTCTAAAAGTTTCAACTGCAACAATCATCCCAAGGCCAGAAACAGAGCTGTTGGTTGAAATAGCACTTTCCTTACCCTTGAGTCATAAAACATCAGTTTTGGATTTAGGAACAGGAACTGGCGCAATCGCATTAGCTCTTGCAAGCGAAAAAAAATTTTGGGATATTAGGGCTGTAGATTCTGAACCAAAAGCCCTTAAGCTCGCTGAACAAAATAGAAAATGTTTAGGCTTCAATAACGTAAAAATCCAAAAAAGTGATTGGTTTTCTTGTTTAAAAGAAAGCTTTTTTGATTTAATAGTTAGTAATCCACCATATATAAGTCCAGATGATATCAGTCTTCAGCATGGTGATTTAAGATTTGAGCCGTTGTCTGCTTTAATTTCTGAAGATTCTGGAATAGCTGATATTCGAAAAATTATCTTTGATGCTCAAAATTTTCTTAATTTTGGTGGTTGGTTAATTTTGGAGCATGCATATGACCAAGGTACCGAAGTTCGTCAACTGATGATGAATGCTGGTTACTATGAAATTAAAACTTTCTCTGATTTATCCAACCTTGATAGAGTCACCGCTTGTAAAAAATCTAATTTGTAATTCATTATTTTAATTCTTTATATTTACCGCCATGATAAATTAGTGGTGAATTACCATTACTATTGGTTTGTATTACACGACCCACCACTATCACATGATCACCTCCTGCATACTTGTGCTCTACAGAACAAAGGAGCTGGCACGCACAGTTATCTAACAATGGTAAGCTTTTAAAACCAGAGAGCCATGAATGCTTAGAGAATTTATCTACACTGGAGCTGGCAAATAGCTCAGAAATAGGTTTTTGGTCGCTACTGAGTATGTTGACTGCAAAATGCTCTGTTTGTTGAAATAGCTCAAATAATGTTGCTTCACGACCAATACACCATGAAATAAGAGGTGGATCTAATGATACTGTTGAAAAACTATTGACAGTCATTCCCTGTGGTTTCCCTTTTGGATCTGTGGATGTGATTACGGTGATACCTGTTGCAAAATTCCCAAAGGCCTTACGTAAATCTTTTGTTGTGTTATCCGCCATATTTTTGAGCCTTAAGATGCGTTATTGAATTTTAAGGGTGCTAGAGTAACCCAATAATAGATAAATTAAAAAGCACCTAAGATTAAATTTTATTACAGTTAAGAATAAAATCTGGAAATCGACTGAGCATATAAATCTCGTGCTACAATCACTATTGTTTTCTATCTTCTTAAGATTTTAAATTTAAAACTTTAAGAAGAACTATATTCATCTTAATTGGCTCAAAAATGAAAAAAATAGGTAACTTGGCTTCCCTAATACATAAAAAAATACAAAAATTTTCTCTATTAAGCGTAATCGCTCTTTTCTTTCAAGATAATATTATAGGGAGTATATACATTTGAAAAGCTGGGATTTATCTGAATTTAAAGTTGAGCATTTAGATGGCAAGTCGCGCTTTCATGATTTCGATCTACCTATCATTTTGATGCATGCAATATCTGATCTTGGCTTTCAATATTGTTCTCCTATACAAGCAAGAACATTACCATACACACTCAGAGGTCATGATATTGTTGGTAAAGCGCAAACTGGTACTGGAAAAACTGCAGCTTTTTTGACAACAATTATAACTGAACTCCTTAATAATCCCGTAGAGGATGAGCATTTTGCAGGGGAGGCCAGATCACTGATTATTGCTCCCACTCGTGAACTGGTAATGCAAATAGCTGGAGATGCTAGAGATCTTTGTAAATACACAGAATTGAGAGTTCATAGCTTGGTAGGAGGTATGGATTACGATAAACAAAAACGACATTTACATGAAAGTCTCTGCGATATATTAGTAGCTACGCCTGGACGTTTATTGGATTTTGCAGGTAGCAATGATGTCTATTTGGATAGAACGGAAATCTTAGTTCTCGATGAAGCAGATAGAATGCTTGATATGGGGTTTATTCCCCAAGTTAGAAGAATTGTTCGGCTTACCCCTCATCCAGATCATAGACACACAATGTTTTTCTCCGCAACCTTCACACCAGAGGTTATAGAGCTTGCAAGACAATGGACTGTTGATCCAACAACTGTAGAAATCGAACCAGATAATATTGCTACAAAAAATGTAACCCAAAAGGTATATATAACCTCTACAGACGAAAAATTCGAATTACTAAAAAATATTATCAAACAAAATGAGGTCGAAAGTGTAATTGTTTTTGCCAATAGACGTGATCAGTGCCGAAGGCTTCAGGAAAAACTTAGAGGGAAAGGTTTTCGTGTAGGGCTTCTATCGGGAGAGGTACCACAGGGCAAGCGGATAAAAACACTTGAGGACTTCAAGTCCGGAAAACTTACTATATTAGTCGCTACAGATGTTGCTGGTCGAGGTATTCATATTGATGGCATAAGTCATGTGGTTAATTATACTTTGCCTGAGGAGCCAGAGGATTATGTTCATCGTATTGGTAGAACTGGTAGAGCAGGAGAGAATGGCACTTCAATAAGCTTCGCTTGCGAGGATGATGCATTTTTATTAGAACCAATAGAAAAATTACTAGGATCAAAGCTTTCAGCAGAACTTCCAGCAAAAGATCTTTTACCATAGCACAATAACTTTACCTTCTTTGAGCTTGCTTTATCGATAGACGCATCAGGCACCAATTGCTATAGTCGCTAATCTTGATGTTTCTTAGCAGAAATTTGCTCCTCTTAACCAATGGTCTCATTGAAGTTTCAAGCATATAAGATAGATACTTTAAAAAACTTTAAAAAAAACCATCTCTTCCAAAGAAAGAATGCAGAGATACTGATATCGGAGTCTCCCCCTTATGTTATTCGCTAATCTTGGCCTGTCAGCAGATATAGTCCGTGCTGTTTCTGAGCAGGGTTATAGCCAACCAACACCAATTCAAAAAAAAGCTATCCCCATAGTTCTAGAAGGTTTGGACGTTCTAGCAGGAGCTCAAACAGGAACGGGTAAAACAGCTGGATTTACCTTACCCATGCTTCAGATATTGAGCCAGTGTGATCACGAAAAAAGACATCGACCTATCAGGGCATTAATAGTTACCCCAACAAGAGAGCTTGCTGCACAGGTATCAGATAATGTCACAAATTATAGTAAATATTTGAAGATAACATCTACAGTCGTTTTTGGGGGTGTAAAGATTAATCCTCAGATAAAAAAATTACGCTCAGGTATAGACATCTTAATAGCTACTCCTGGACGTCTTCTCGATCATGCTAATCAAAAAACAATAGATCTTTCTAAGATAGAAATACTTGTATTAGATGAAGCAGATCGAATGTTAGATATGGGGTTTTTGCCAGATATAAAGAGAATTTTGGGTTTATTGCCAGTGAAACGTCAAAACCTTCTGTTTTCAGCTACTTTTTCAGATGATATTAAGAAACTTGCAGATAGGTTGTTAAATAAACCCAAGCTAATAGAGGTTGCCCAAAGAAACACAACCGCTGAAAGAATAGAGCAAATTGTTCATTTGGTGGATAAAGGAAGAAAACGGGAACTACTTTCATTTTTGATTGGCTCTGGAAACTGGAAGCAGGTTTTAGTTTTTACACGCACAAAACATGGAGCGAATAAACTTACTAAACAGCTTCAAGCGGATGGATTGAAGTCTGCTGCTATTCACGGAAATAAAAGTCAAGGCGCAAGAACCAAAGCATTGTTTGACTTCAAGAATGGAAACATACGTGTACTTGTAGCGACTGATATAGCAGCTCGTGGCCTTGATATTGATCAACTACCACATGTTGTAAATTTTGAGTTACCAAACGTCCCAGAAGATTATATCCATCGCATTGGCCGTACTGGTAGGGCCGGTAACGAGGGTGAAGCCCTTTCATTAGTATGTATAGATGAATATAAATTATTAAGAGATATAGAACATCTTTTAAAATTTAATATACCAAAAAAACAAATTGATGGTTTTTTACCAGATCCTTCAATAAAATCTAAGCCAGAAGAAAGAGTTTCAAAACAAAAGAAAAGATCAAAAAGAAATTCAAATAGAAATAAACCAGAAGCAAACCAAGAAGTATGGGGTCGTGCTTCTAGGAGAAGTTTTTTGAACAGCAATTAGTAAAAGCTGTTATTAAAAAAGGCGCAAAAAAATTACGCCTTTTTTATTTAGTCTAAATTATTACCTATGAGTAAAAATTTAGCTTATGACAGTAATATTTTCAGCTTGAGGTCCTTTTTGACCTTCTGTAACTGTAAATTCTACTTTTTGTCCTTCCATTAAAGTTTTAAAACCTTCAGCGGCAATAGCGCTGAAATGAGCAAAAACATCAGGACCAGACTCTTGTTCAATAAACCCAAACCCTTTCGCTTCATTAAACCATTTAACTGTACCAGTAGTAGTAGACATAACTTTATCCTTTAAAATCAATAGTAATTTTAGTCTCTATAAAAGACCGTTATTTGCTGAAATGTGTTGCTATTACTTATGAAGAACCGGACGAGCTACTAAAGGTAAGACATCGAGATGGTGTACATAAATATAAGACGTACTTTCAAGCTATAATGATTATATACCAGTTTTCTTTGGAGTCAACGAATTAAAATTGATTATAAAATATTTTTTAATATAAATACCAATGACTTGCGTTTTTTTTTAGCCTTCTGGAAACATAACTAGCAGGACACAACCAACCTTTGACTGGGGCACATGGGCTGATCCTTTTGGGTGATGCAAGAATGTACCAACTCCATGATCCTCTCTTCCATCATTAAAAATTCCAGATAGAACATATACTTGTTCAGGACCATCTTCATGTATATCTAGTGCTCCATAATTAGCACCAGGTTTAAATTCATAGATATCGACACGTTTATTATTCTTTCCCGTCCAAAGATTTCTAACAGTAATTCCTGGAGCTCCTTCAATAGCTTTAATATCTTTCCAGTTACATGTACTTACTCCCTCAAAGTTCATTCCATTTATCATATTAGACCTCTTATAAAAAAATAAATTTGAATTCTATCTATTATATTATAAGTAACATAAATGTTTACACATTTTGTATAAATGGTAATGATAATCATTACATTAAGTAGCCATTGTGGGCATAAAGATTAGTTGATTGGTCGATAAGTCAGCTATTAGATTTTATTAATAAGTTTATTGGATTTAGTTTCCACCATATTTTTTCATAATAATCGTATATGGTTTTCCGTGGCTATGCTCACTTACTATAGTTGTAAAGCTTTTACCCGCTGCATTTTTTGCATTTATATCATAGCCTTTCTCAAGAAAAAAACTTATAAAGGTATCGAAATTATCTATATTCATACCTCGATAGGCTTTCTCAAGGAGATGGAAATCTGGATTTACATTCTGTGGTGGGTGAAAGTTTAAAAAGGTTTTTATTCTCTCATCATCAAATACTTCACCTAAGACTTTTTCTTTATCTTTTAATATAGCCATGAATTTAAATTTCTATTTTTTTAAAGTTTAATATTATTGATCAACTTGCTAAGTTGTACTCTTAAAATTTCGTTAACCTGCTTTGGGTTTGCTTGGCCTTTAGATGCTTTCATAATTTTCCCTATAAAATAACCTAACATTTTTGAACGTTTGGCTACCTCTGCTTTTATATAATCATCTACCTGAGTAGGATTACTTTGCAATATATCGATGACTAGTGACTCGATAATACTACTATCTGATACTTGCTTTAGGCCCCTCGAGTTTATGATACTATCTGCGTTACCGTCTCCTTTCCACATTCCATCGAAGACTTCTTTCGCCATTTTTCCTGAAATAGTATTATCTAAAATGCGACAAATCATTTCTGCGAGATCTTCTGATTGAACAGGACATAGAGTAATAGATAAACCGGTTGAGTTAAGGCGAGCTAACAGTTCTCCCAGAATCCAATTTGCAGCGATCTTAGCATCCCCACTTTTTTCAGCTACAGCCTCAAAATATTGACCTAAAAGTCGATCACTACTCAATATATCGGCATCATAATTGGAAAGCGAGTATTGCTCTCTGAATCTCCTACACTTAGCTTCCGGAAGTTCTGGCAAAGTACGACGAATTTCTTCAATGTATTGATCTTCTATGACAACAGGCAAAAGATCAGGGCATGGAAAATATCGATAGTCATTAGCTTCTTCTTTGCTGCGAAGAGATTTTGATTTTTTAGTTTCTCCGTTAAAAAGTCTCGTCTCCTGTGCTACCTTTTTTCCATCCTCTATTAAGGCAATTTGTCGCTGAACTTCCATAGTGATTGCATCTTCCATAAATTTGAAGGAGTTTAAATTTTTAGTTTCTGTTCTAGTTCCAAGGGTTTCCCCAGGTTTTCGAATTGAAACATTCACATCAAATCGCATAGAACCTTGTGCCATCTCTCCATCACAAATCCCAAGGGAGATAACAATACTATGCAGTTTTTTAGCAAATAAAGTTGCTTCTTCTGCGCTACTTAGGTCTGGCTCTGAAACAATCTCTATTAAAGGTGTTCCTGCTCGATTTAAATCCACTCCAGTCATCTGTTGAAATTCTTCATGTAATGATTTACCTGCATCTTCTTCTAGATGGGCATGATGGATTCTAATCGTTTTTTTTGTACCATTTGATAATTCAATATCTATATTTCCCGGCCCTACGATAGGTTTTTCAAGCTGCGTAGTCTGATAACCTTTTGGAAGATCTGGATAAAAGTAATTTTTGCGCTCAAAGATCGAACATTTTTCAATCTTTGCGTTTATAGCCAAACCGAACATGATTGCTTGCCTGAACGCTTCTTCATTCGGGACAGGAAGTGTACCCGGCATCCCCAAGTCTAAAGCAGATGCTTGTGTATTAGGCTGTGAACCGAAGGTGGTGCTGGAACCTGAGAAAATTTTGGATTTAGTGGCAAGCTGAACATGTACTTCAAGGCCTATAACAGTTTCCCATTCCATTATTCGAGCCTCATTTTACTTATATTTGGTATTTCTTTATCTTTAGGATAGTGTTGATGCCAACCTGTAATAGATTGATACTGATGTGCAACATTAAGTATAAGTGCTTCTTTGAAGTAGTTACCTATGATTTGTATACCGACAGGTTTTTCGTCGACTAAGCCACACGGGACAGACATACCCGGCAGTCCAGCTAGATTTGTAGCTATAGTAAAAATATCTTCTAGATACATTTCTACAGGATCATTACTTTTTGCGCCAAACTCGAAGGCCGGGTTTGGACATGTGGGGCCTATAATTACATCAACTTCATGAAATGCTGAAACAAAATCTTGTTTTATTAGGCGTCTAGCTTGCTGCGCTTTTCTATAGTATGCATCATAGTAACCAGCAGAGAGACAGTAAGTACCGACTAATATCCTACGCTTTACTTCATCACCAAAACCTTCGGCACGACTTCTCGTGTACATGTCATTTAAATCTTTTGGATTTTCGCATCTATGCCCATAACGCACTCCGTCGAATCTAGAAAGATTTGATGATGCCTCAGCTGGCGCAATAACATAGTATGCGGGAACGGCAAGATGGCTGTGAGGAAGACTAATAGGGACTAATATTGCACCTTGTTTTTCAAGCTCAGCTAGTGCTTCTAAAACTGATTTTTCAGTTTCAAGATTAAGACCATCCTGAAAGTATTCTTCTGGAACCCCTATTTTTAGACCATTAACCGAACATGATATTTTCTCTACATAATCTGGTGTTATTATATTTGTAGATGTGGAATCTTTGGAATCATATCCAGCCATTATCTTGAGCATTAATGCACAATCTTCTGCAGTTTTTGCCATAGGCCCTGCTTGATCAAGACTTGAGGCAAAAGCTATCATCCCCCAGCGAGAAACTCTTCCATAGGTTGGTTTAAGTCCGCTTATTCCACAAAGAGCTGCTGGTTGCCGAATAGATCCACCGGTATCTGTGCCCGTGGCGCCCGGCGAAATTTGGGCTGCAATGGCCGCAGCAGAACCACCAGAAGATCCCCCAGGGACTGTTCTGATGTCCCAAGGATTTTTTACTGCTCCATAGTAACTAGTTTCATTAGATGAGCCCATCGCAAACTCATCCATATTAGTTTTGCCTAAAACTACGGCCCCTTCACTAGAAAATTTTTCTACTACAGTTGCATCATAGGGAGGAACAAAATTATCCAGCATTTTTGAACCACAACTAGTTCGCACACCTTTTGTACAAAAAATGTCTTTATGAGCTATAGGAACTCCGCAAAAATCTGAGAATTCACCAGTCGCCCTTTTTTGATCAGCTAATTTGGCTTGAATTAAAGCAGAATCTTCACAGATAGTTATGAAACAATTATAAGCGCTATTAAGTTTTTTTATACGATCCAAATAGTGCCGAGTAACCTCTACACTGGAAAACTCTCGTGCATTTAATGCAGCAATAATTTCAGCAATAGTTTTTTCATGTATATCTTGGCTGCTCATAGGGCACCTTAAATCAGTCAATTACCTTAGGAACAAGATATAATCCATTTTCTGTTAAAGGAGCAAGATTTTGAAAGATTTGCCGCTGATCAAATTCAGTTACTACGTCTGCACGCAAACATTGAAATGCATCTGTAGGGTGAGCCATTGGCTGAATATCAATAGTCTTTTCTGCACCGAGTTGATTAATTAAGGAAAGTACATCTACAATACTGTTTGTAGTTTCTTTAATTGTTTCGTCGTTTAATTGTATGCGAGCTAGTTCTGCGAGCTTCATAATCTCTTTATGGTTAATTATCATAATATGATTTCTATAGTTTGTTCATAGCTTTATATCGATAAAAATATGATTTCATTAAATTTTTTTAAAAATCAAAGTAAAAATATTAAGGTACCACATTCATTGATTCAGCGTTATTATACGCCACTATATGAATTTTAATATTAATTTAATTGTACTCAAAATTGCCTTTGAAGCTATTTTTCACGAAAGAACATAGACCTTGCTCTCGAACCGAGTGATTGTTAGAGTTAGATTAGTCTTTTAGTGCAGTCGGAACGTGTTGTATTAAAAAAGAAAAACTAAGGAGAGTAAAATGTTTAAGCGGTTGCGAGGAATGTTCTCTAACGATGTTTCTATTGATTTGGGGACAGCAAATACGCTCATATACGTTAAAGAAAAAGGAATTGTTTTAAATGAACCCTCCGTAGTTGCAATACGCCACCATAATGGACAAAAAATTGTTGATGCAGTAGGTGTTGAGGCTAAGCGAATGCTTGGTCGAACACCTGGTAATATAACCGCAATTAGACCTTTGAAGGATGGTGTTATAGCCGATTTTCAGGTTACAGAAAAAATGCTTCAATTTTTTATCAAAAAAGTACATGCTCATAGTTTTATACCACCAAGTCCTAGGGTTCTGATTTGTGTTCCTTGTGCAGCTACAGAAGTTGAAAAAAGAGCTATTCGTGAGTCTGCTTACAGTGCCGGTGCAAGAGAGGTTTTTTTAATTGAAGAACCGATGGCAGCTGCTTTAGGTGCCGGACTACCAGTAGATGAGGCTTGTGGATCAATGGTGGTTGATATTGGAGGCGGCACAACTGAAATCGCTATCTTGTCATTAAATGGAGTTGTTTTTTCTGATTCAGCACGAATCGGTGGTGATCGTTTCGATGAGGCAATCGGTAATTATGTAAGAAAAAAATACGGTAGTGTAATTGGTGAAACAACAGCTGAGAGAATTAAGTTTGAAATAGGGAGCGCATACCCCCCTAAAGACGTAAGAGAAATTGATGTACGAGGACGGAATTTAGCTGAAGGTGTCCCAAAGAGTATTACGCTTAATAGTGACGAAGTTCTAGAGGCCCTTCAAGAGCCACTATCTGGAATAGTGCAGGCGGTTAAAAGAGTTTTAGAGCAATCACCACCTGAACTTGCTTCAGATATAGCAGAGACTGGCATTGTGCTAACGGGTGGTGGGGCTCTGTTGCGTGATTTAGATCGCCTCCTCGCTCATGAGACTGGTTTGCCAGTACTCATAGCTGATGACCCCTTAACTTGTGTTGCAAGGGGTGGAGGTAAAGCTCTTGAGACAATGGAGCGACGACATATGGATGTTATGTCACATTAAAATCCTTAATTAGTATAGTTTTTCTCTTTCTTTAAATAATAAAGACTAGTGGTGCTGCGATATAAAAAAAATTTTCTCTAATGGCTCCTCAAATGCCCGACGAATGTTAATTTTGATTTTCGTTGCCTCTTCTTTACTCTTAATTGATACTACTACTCAGTGGTTAAAACCCTTACGAGCCGTTTTTTCTGGAGTCGTAACACCGATCCAATCGTTAACCCTTTTTCCTAACTGGGCTGATGAAATGATTAGTGATGTTTCTAGCAGCTCCTCTTTAAAAGAAAAAAATAAGCTCCAAAATACAGAATTATTGATTTTAAAAGCACGTCTTCAAAAGATGGCAGAATTATCTTCCGAAAATCTTCGTCTTAGAAATTTATTGCATGCTTCAGAGCTATTAAAAAATAATGTTTTAGTTGCTGAGTTAATAGGAGTGTCACCTGATCCCCTGAGTCATACTATCTTGATTAATAGGGGCGAAGATTATGAGGTATTTAAAGGTCAGGCTGTCCTTGATTCTGAGGGCCTAATGGGTCAAGTTATAGAGGTATATAAATCTAGTAGTAGAGTCCTCTTGATCAGCGATAGCTTGCATGCAATGCCCGTAAAAATTTCACGAAATGATGTGCGTTCTATTGCAGAAGGAAACGGAAGCTATGGGAATTTAACTTTGAGACATGTGACCTCTTCCTCAGATATAATTATAGGTGATTTATTAGTTAGTTCTGGCCTTGGCAAACGTTATCCAGCTGGGTATCCCGTTGGCTGGATAACCTCAATAGATAAAATAAAAGGAAGTCCTTACCTTAATGTAAATATCAAACCCACAGCCCAATTAGATAGAAGTCGATACTTGTTATTAGTCTCTCAGAGTGTAGAAAAATTTGGAGTAGGCCAGGATGCAAAATAATGATTTTATTTATGTTGGTTTATCATTATTTTTTGGGTTGTTGTTTCAGATTGTCCCGATAGCTGGTTTTACTGCATACTGGAGACCTCAATTCTTATTAATAATCACTATTTATTGGCTGTTTAGAAACCCATCCCAATATGGTGTTGGGTTTGCTTGGCTTATAGGGATAACATTAGATATATTTGCAGGAGAAATGTATGGCCGATACGCAATAGGTTTTTCATTTTGCGCATACATCTTAACTATATTAAGTAAACGTTTACAGCACTTCACTTTGTTACACCAATCGCTACTAATATTTTTCGTGGTTTTATTAAATCAAATACTGGTAGTAAGCGTATCTGTTTTGTATCGCCCAAGTTGGGACTTTATTGCACTAATTGCTCCAGCGATTACATCTGCTATTATTTGGCCAATTTTATTATTATCCTTTAATAAAATTTGTAATAGATAATTAATTTATGAAAAATGTTTTTAAGTCGTATGAGATAATAAACTTTGTTTTATAATTAAGTATTGAGTTAAGGAGTAGTTTTTTTGGGTGAAAAAGTGTTTTTGAAAAAAGTTGCCCGTGTAATATTTTTGCTAGCCTCAGTGTTAGTTATTACTGCTGCTGCAATAATTTACGTAAAAAAAGATATTATTAGTGATATCGATTTACATCGTCCGAAGATAGACAATTATATATCCAGCATGCTTGGCATCAGAACAAAAAGTTCTTTTATAGAAGGCGAATGGAATCGATTGGCCCCTAAGATTTCCGTAAAAAAAATATCGATGTTCGATGAAAAAAATTCTCAAGCATCAGTAATATTAAATAATATAAGTCTCCAAATTAACCTGATACAAAGTATTTTTTCTCGAGAACTTGTTTCTCGGGAGCTTAGTATTGATCAGATGAATATATTTATAAAGGAGACTAAACAGGGTTCATGGACTGTTGCTGGAAGAGATCTTGGTGGAAAAGATACTGGATTATTAAAAAATCTTTTTAATAATCGTTATATAGAAATTAAATCCATCAATTTAACTTTTAATTTTTTATCAGGGGTTAAATCTACTTTAAAATTAAATGACACTAGCTTAGAGAATAAAGGAAAATTCCATAGGTTAACTAGCAATGTCTATCTTGAAAAAAATAAAGATCCCGTTGATTTTATAATAGAGGCTAAAGGGAGAGGTCAAAATATAGCCAACCTTGATATTTCAGCTTATTTGAAATTTCATTATATTGATTTTAATCCTCCCTTAAAGAAAATTTTACGCAGTTTTTCCCCTAATATAGATAAAAAAATTATTGAACTTGAAGCCGCTATGAGTGGAGATGTTTGGTTTTCAGTCAAGAAAAGTGAGAATTATAGGCTCTATAGCACCCTTCATTTTAATGATATTAAATATAGTAATTTCAAAGATAGTGGTCAGATCAAAAAAGTCGATACAGATATTTATGGTTGGTACTCATCTGATCAAGATATGGGTTTAAGGTTTGATAATCTTAATTTAAGTTGGGATGACATTAAGGTTCAAACAACATCAATAAGTATTTCAAAAAAAATGCACGAAGAAAAAAAATTATTATCTCTAGATAAAATTAATTTAACTCTTCTGGACGAACTTATTCAAAAAATTGATGTAATGCCAAAGAACATTACTGATCTAGTTAGGAAAATTAAACCCACAGGAATGTTGCATAATTTACATCTCGAATTCATAGAACAAAATATTGACTCTGATTTTCGATTAAGAGCCAATTTAGAGAATGTTGCTACACACTCATGGGATGGAAAGCCTGGATTTAAAAAAGTAAATGGCTATATAGATATAAAAAATGCTAGTGGTTTTTTTGAGCTTGATAGTCGTAATGGCTTTGGTTTCCAGTTACCTAATATTTTTGATGAATATATTTATCGTTCGTCAGCTAGAGGGGATATATCTTGGCGATACAACAATGAAAACGGTGCTTTGAAGATTTTTAGTGGTCTGATGGAGATGGATGGAGTCGAGGGCCAAAGTAGATCTTATTTTTATATGGATATCCCTGACATCAGTTCAGGCTTAGATCCACAACTATACCTCACAATGGGTATAAAAAATCTTGATGCTCGTTTTAAGGAATCCTATATACCAAATAATCTTGATGAACGTTTGACTAAATGGCTCGATCAAGCAATTATAAATGCTCAAGTTTCAGAAGCAGGTTTTGTATGGAGGGGGCCTTTTACCAAGAAAAAAAATAAAAAATTAAAAAGAAATTTTTTAAATGAGACGCAAGTTTTTTTGAAGACCACTGACAGCAAGCTAAAATTTCATCCCGAATGGCCAGTGTTATCTAAATTAAATGCCTTAGTCACTATAGATTCTTCAGTAGTTGAATCTACAATTTATAGCGGTTCTGTGGGAGATGCATTGGTCCTAGAAACTGACCTTAGTATTAATCCTCATATCAGTGAATTTCCATACCTCTCTATCTCCGGAACTATCAAATCAGATTTTGATGTGGCTGTTGATTTGATAAGAAAATCTCCACTTAAGTCAAGAGTTATAGGCTTAAATAACTGGAATTTATCTGGCAAAACAGATATCTCATTAGACCTGAATATACCTCTTTCGAATCATAAAGCACATAGCTTTCATAATGTCGATATGACAATTAATACTGGTTTAATGTCTCTAGTTGAGACTGATATATTTTTAGAGAAATTAAATGGGGTTCTGAGTTATAGGGATGCTCAAGGGCTATTTTCCAATTCATTGAAAGGGTATTTTTTTAATGAGCCATTTGACTCCAAACTGGCAACTCACAACGGTAGCCTTTTAATAGATATGAATGGGCAAATATCAATGCCTTCCTTAGCCAATTTTATTGATCTTAAGTCAGATCAAATATTTAAGGGAAGAGCAAACTTTGTTGCTAACATTAATGTCCCACTTGAAAACCCATCTTTTCCTATAGAGCTCAATGTAAATACCAACATGAAAGGTGCTGAGATAAATCTACCTGCACCATTTGGTAAGAAAGCTGATAGTGAGGAGAGTCTCTCAATAAATGTAATTTTTGACGAGAGGACCAATCTAAAAATAAATTTTGGTGAAGATATCAAGTCTTATTTAGAACTAGAAAAAAAATTAATTGTAAATGGAGTTTTGTCAATTAAAAGTGATCGCTCAGATTTACCAGGTGTAAACCAATTTCTCATAGAGGGGCATTTGAAAGTAGCTAATTTACTACAGTGGAAGAATTTATATCCACAGTTGTTTAATGCAGATGATGCTAAAAGTAGTAACTTAAATCCTATTTTTGATATTGAAATTGATAAGATCGAATATGGTGGCTTAAGTATTGACGCAGTTGGTTTAAGTGGTGGCTACCAGAATGGCGATTGGATATTAGGTATTGAAAGTGAAGAGCTAGAAGGACATTTATGGATACCTTCAGATCATTCCAAACCGATACTAGTAGATTTAGAAAGACTCTATCTACCAACACCGACAGATTCAGCTATTACAAAATATTCAATACACCCAAGCGAACTACCACATCTTCAATTATCAGTCAGAAATTTCACTTTAGGCGACAAGAGGTTTGGTGAATCCAAATTACTCATGATACCCCAAGATAATGGCATAAAAATTACAGACATAAATGCAAATCTACTAGGTTTATCTATAGGTAATGAAGAAATAGAAACTTCAATTGAATGGGTTGTTGATCAAAATCACCATCACACAGTCTTTAATGGCTTATTAAGTCTTCAAGATATTGGTGAAACAATGAAATCATGGAATTATCCTTTGATTATGGATAGTACAAAAGCTGAATTTTTGTCAGAACTAAGCTGGAAGGGAAAACCTTGGGAGATATCACCTGAATCTATAAATGGAACAGTTGTCATTAATCTTAAAGATGGACATTTTTATCAGGAGTCATCTGGAACCGCTAATGCATTAGTTCGATTAGTTAGCCTATTTAATTTCGATAACTGGATTCGTCGGTTAAAGTTAGATTTTTCCGATCTATACGAAAAAGGTATGAGCTATAATCAAATGAATGGCACCTTAGTGTTTGAGATGGGCCAACTTAGCTTTGATCCTCCCATAAAAGTCGATTTACCCTCTGGTAATATTCAACTAGGTGGGTCAGCTAACTTAATATCTGAGGAAATAGAAGCCAGTCTCGTAACAATGCTACCCGTTAGCAATAATTTGCCATGGGTAGCAGCTGCAGTTGGGGGCATACCAGTTGCTGCAGGGGTATTTATTACTAGCAAAGTATTCGAGAAACAGGTCGAAAAACTATCAAGTATTACATACAGTATTAAAGGTTCATGGATCTCCCCAAAAGTTGTTATGGAGAAAATTTTTAATATAAATACTGCTAGTCAAAAGGAATCAAAAAATAAGGATATCAAATTTGATCCTGAATTAGAGGATGGTTGATATTGAAAGATATAAACATACAATCAAAAGTAGCTTCTGTTCAAATGACGGGTGGGGTAAATCTGCAAGCAAATCTAGATCAAGCTAAATCATTTATAAAGATAGCAGCAAAAAAAGGTGTAAAATTATTAGTTTTACCTGAAAATTTTGCTTATTTTGGCCAACGTGAAATAAAAAATATTGCAATAAAAGAGGAGTCTGCTGGCCCAGCCCGTAAATTTTTATCAGAACAAGCAAGTGAGAACAAGATTTGGATTGTCGGAGGGACAATTCCTGTTATAAATTCACAGGTTAGTAATCGTCAAAACCCATCATCAAGTTGCTTTGTAGTTGATGACTCAGGTTTTGAGGTTGCCTGTTATAAAAAAATACACCTATTTGATGCTACGGTAGACGATTGCGTAGGATCATATCGTGAATCTTCTGATTATAGTTCTGGAGAACAGCCAATAATCATCGATACCCCTATTGGAAGGCTTGGATTGGCTGTTTGTTATGATTTACGTTTTCCAGAGCTATTCCGTTATCTATTCGATCATGGCGCAGAGATAGTAGCTGTTCCAGCAGCGTTCACCTCACAAACTGGTAAATCTCACTGGGCTCCATTGCTAAGAGCACGAGCGATCGAAAATCTAATGTATGTTATTGGATCAAATATGGGAGATAGATATCATAAAAATCGTCCAACTTGGGGCGGATCAGCTATAATTGATCCATGGGGAAACATCATGAATGAACTTGAAGATGGACCAGGTATCATCACTGCAAATATAGATTTAGGATACCTAAAGAGTTTACGCAGCAAGATTCCAGTTCATAACCACAGACGTTTCAGCATATTAAAACCATAAAAAAATTGGTTTAAAATGATATTTTTTTGATGTTAGAGTTGATACTTCTAACATAAAATTTTAATAATTAATTGATTTAAAAGGCAATTTATAAAATGAAAAATTTTAAATGTAATTCTTTTGATGAGCTTATTCTTTTGATAGGCGATATTGAATTTAAATATTCTGAATGTAGGGTAATGTCGGAGAAAGAGCATGAAAAATATGCTCATGTTGAATTGATTCTGAAATCACCTTGTGGGCATTATGCTGAAGCATTAGTAACCTCTGATGAAAAATTACCGGGCAAGAGGAATATAAAATCTGGGGAATATGATGGAATGCTAATTGATCAGGATGTAGCGATGGCGTTATCAAAGCTTACTCAAGCTTATCAAGACCGACAGCAGGAAGACAGGGAAAGACTTGAGCTTGATCGAAAACTTAAAGGCCAAGGGAAAAAAGCTTAGGAATAATTTTTGTTAGCGATGATAAGGGTGACCATTGTTAATAGTAGATGCGCGATAAATCTGTTCAACTAATAAAATTCGTACTAATGGGTGCGGAAATGTTAGCGGGGAGAGCGACCATAAAATGTCGGCGCGCTTGATACAATTTCGAGAAAAACCATCCGGCCCACCGATCAATAAACTATAGTCGTCTCCAGATTGCTTCCACTCTTGAATATTTCTGGCAAGCTCTTGGGTTTTCCAGTTTTTACCACGAAGATCTAGGGCAATAACTCTATCGTTAGCCCTGATAGCTTTCAGCATCGCCTCACCTTCTTGAATAACAGCTAGGTGTGGATTTACTCCTTTTCCTCTTTGCTTCATTGGAATTTCTATAATATTGACATTTAATTCATTTGGGATACGTTTTAAATATTCATTACAGGCAATCTGAACCCAGACTGGCATCTTTGCGCCTATCGCTATAATTTTTATACGCATTTGAATTCCATTAAGATTGCACTAACTATCAGCGATAGTATTATTAGGCCTAACAGACCATAATTTTTCTAATTCGTAGAAGTCTCTTGAAGCTGGTTGCATAATATGAACAACTATATCGATAAGATCCACTAAGACCCATTCCCCCCCATCCATACCTTCTACTCCTAGCGGCTGAAATCCAGCTTTTTTTGAAGCCTCAATTACTGCATTTGCTAGAGCTTTTACTTGACGATTTGAGCTACCACTTACAACAATTACTGTATCCATTACAGCTGTTATGTCTGTGACATCAATGGTGATAATATCTTTACCCTTAACTTCTTCTAAAGCCTCATTTACGATGACTATCAGTTGTTTCATGGAAGATCCTATGTTCTTTATAAAGTTGGTTTTCTTTTATATATTTAATTATTTTTTCAGGAAGTAATTTGTATAAACAATCTTGCTTAAAAACAGCTTTACGAATAGCTGTAGATGAAATAGAAATTGGGGTCATTTCTGTAAGAAAAATATTTCCAGATGGAGTATCACGAAAATTTTTTTTATCAATAGATCGATATTTTTTTATGAATTCATATATTTCACCAGATTTTGGTTGCTCCGAGCCTGGACGTTTAGCTACTATAATATGCGTCATACTAATAAGGTCTTTCCAGTGATTCCAACTATTAATACTTAAAAAAGAGTCCATTCCTAAACATAAACACATAGGTACTTTAGAACCTATTTGATTACGAATTTCTGACACAGTATCTAAAGTATAAGATGGCCCAGTTCGCTTGCATTCAATTTCATCGATAATCAAATCTTTATATTTTTTTTCGCTCACAGCAAGACTGAGCATTTTTTTTCGGTCTATCACACTACATATGGGTGCTGATCTATGTGATGGTCTCGCACACAATATTAGCCGCATTTCTTTTAGCTGAAACTTTTCTTTTAATCCAATAGCTGTATTAAGATGGCCAATATGAACTGGGTCAAAGGTTCCCCCAAATAAACCCACACCATATTTGACTTCTGATTTTAATGACATTGGTGATCACTCAATAAGGAGGATAATTAACGGATTTCGCCATGGCCAAATACAATCCATTTTTGTGAAGTTAGACCTTGTAGCCCTACAGGTCCCCTTACATGTATTTTATCAGTAGATATACCAATCTCTGCACCTAATCCATATTCGAAACCATCAGCAAAACGTGTTGAAGCGTTATGCATTACCGAGCTTGAATCTACTTCTCTAATGAAACGAAGGGCTCTAGATTCATCCTGTGTAATTATAGAATCAGTGTGTTGAGAGCCATAGCAAGCAATATGTTGTATAGCCTCACTTATATCTTTAACTATTTTTATTGATAATATTGGGGCTAAGTATTCAGTACTCCAGTCACTCTCAAGAGCAAGACTACAATCGATTAATTTTCGAGTAGCGTCACATCCCCTTACCTCAACATTTTTTTCTTTATAGGCTTCAGCTAGGCGTGGAAGAATATTTTTAGCAATATCTTCAGCAACAATTAATGTTTCCATAGCGTTACATACGCCATACCTATGAGTTTTAGAATTTAATGCAATATTAAAAGCCATTTCGAGATCAGCTTTACCATCGATATATACATGACAAATGCCATCTAAATGCTTGATCATTGGAATTTGCGCTTCTTGCATTATTCTTTTGATTAACCCTTTACCGCCTCGTGGAACGATTATATCCACATAATCTGGCATAGTTATAAGTTCTCCAACTGCCTTCCTATCTGTTGTTTCTACTAGCTGGACAATTGATTCAGGTAACTTTGAAGTAGATAGACCTTCCTTAATACAGCTTGCAATGGCTTGATTTGATTTAATTGCCTCACTTCCGCCTCTTAAAATAGTACAGTTACCTGACTTTAAACATAGACTTGCAGCATCTATAGTAACGTTAGGGCGTGATTCGTAAATAATACCAATCACCCCTAAAGGCACACGCATCTTTCCTAGTCTAACTCCGCTGGGTCTATCGGTGAGATCAGTAATTTCTCCTATTGGATCGGGCAGGCTAGTTACCTGATGAACACCTTCAATCATTGCACTAATTCTCGATTCATTGAGCTCTAGTCGGTCCATCAAAGAGTAATCTAAATCACCACTTTCACCATTTGCTAAATCTATAGAGTTAGCCTTTAGGATCTTTTGACGATTACTATTAAGGGCTTCTGCAATAGAAATTAAAGCTAATTTTTTAGTTTCACTATTAGCTGAAGCGATTACTTTAGAAGCAATTCGGGCTTTTTTCCCTATTTTTTCCATGTAAGGCTTGATATCCATAAAACCCCATATACTAATGTTTAATTTTTAAGTTCTTTAATAGCTCTACACCCTATAGTTCCTACTTTCCAAGAGGCTTAAATATTAAGATTAATTTGGGTAGTAGCGTCATAGATCCGAGCAAGGCTGCCAACATAGCAAGAGCAGTTAGAAGCCCGAAATATACGGATGGTATAAAGTTAGATAATGCCAAAATCGAGAAGCCCATAATTATAGTAATTGCTGTATAAAATAATGCACGACCGATACTTGCGTGCGCTCGATGCATCGACGCAATATAATCACGATCAACTTCAAATTCACGTTTGAATCTAGTTATATAATGAATAGCATGATCGACCCCAATTCCCACTGTGATTGCTGCAATTGTGATTGTCATCATATCGAGGGGTATGCCTGCTATTCCCATACCCCCTAGTACGACACCTGCAGCTAAAAAGTTAGGTAAAATTGCAATCAGAGATATAGATATTGACCGGAATAAGATCATGAACATAGTCATTATTCCGAGAAATACGGTACCCATTGTCATGATCTGTGAATGAAACAAGCTTTGTAGCATATTGTTATATAAAACTAATATGCCTGTGAAGTTAACCTGTTCTTCTGTAAAACCAGCATCATTTATAGCATACGAACGAATTCTCTCTAAAAGCTCTTGCCTATTAAGCTCCCCTTGAGTTTCATTTACGCGCATGGTGATTCTTGCCTGGTTATTTTTTTCATCTATATAAGGATCTAGTAGAAGTTCTTTATTTTCTTTAGAGAGCATCAAAGACATAAATGCGAGCTCAAGATCATTAAGCTTATGGCCGGAAAGATCAGACGCAACATCAGTTACTGTAACTAATGAGTCAACCTTACCAATCTCTGGTAGTGACTCTAAGTAAAGGTGTATTTTACGGATATCTTCAATACCGGCACTTGTTAACCAATAACTATCTTCAACTACATCTACTTGCGTCACTCCAATAATATCGCTATCAGCGAAAGAATCAGTTGACTCTGTGAGCTCTTCATCTTCATACATTCCAGCGAATGGATCATATGCTTCTTCATTCTCAGAAACAGGATCATTCTCTTCATCTTCATACATTCCAGCGAATGGATCATATGCTTCTTCATTCTCAGAAACAGGATCATTCTCTTCATCTTCATACATTCCAGCGAATGGATCATATGCTTCTTTATCTTTCGAAATATCCTCCTCACCGCTATTTTCGTATGCCCCACCAAATGGATCTCCATATGGATCATCAGCAGCGGAAGTACTAGAATCTCCACTCGTAGCCATTATTTCATCAAAGCTTAAAGAGCCATCATCCTCTACTGGCGGAGCATTTAAAATAATCTCTAGAGGTGTTGTTCCTCCTAATTTTTCATCAATTAATGCTAAGCCTTGATGTATTTCTGTATGGGATCGAAAATAATCTATAAAACGATTTTCGACTTGCAGCTGCGATATACCCCATGCACTAGCGATTCCTGCGATTAAAGCAAGGGATAACACTACACCCCCAAATTTTTCAGTAAAATTTGAAAAACGAAGCGTAAAGGTAGCAGAATTATCCCCTGAGTCGGTATTTTTTGCTTTTCCTAGTATCATCATTCCTGCTGGAATAATTATAAATGCAAGGAATAACGCTAAGATAATCCCCATTGTCATCATCCAACCAAAATCAATAACTGGTCGAATATCACTTACAACGAGGGAAACAAATGCAACCACTGTAGTTAAAACTGTATAGAAACAAGGCAAGATCATATACCGAACAGTATCTCGCACTAGATCAAGCTGATTCCTGTCGGGACCATCTCTTAATAGCTCTCTGTAGCGAACAATTAAGTGGATTGTTAGGGCGAGGGTTATTATTAATAACAATGATACAAAATTTGAAGATATAACGGTTAGTCGCCAATCAATCCAGCTTAGATATCCAAGAATTATCTCTACAGACAAAACACATGTAACTAGTGGAAGTACAACCCAGCGTAGCTGCCTAAATATTACGGCTAAGGTTGCAATTATGAATAATAATATTCCAGCTCCAAAAACCTTTAGATCGCTCTTGATAAAATCAACCATATCAGCGGTGATCATACTGGGACCACCAAGGAATACCTGGGCATCCCCTTTAAATTTCGACATTCTTTTGCGGATATCAGCAACTCTTTCGCGCTCTTCTGTAGCACGGAGAGTTCGGTAATCAAGGAACTTTTTACTTACATTCTCTAATTCAATAATTTCTTCAGACGTTAAACCATCTGCATCTCTTTTGATTCTCAGAGTATCTCGGGCATTCACAAGAGATAAATATTCTTTGTCCAGTTTCATTGTGGCAAGTATTGCTGTAGTTTGACCATCTTTACTTAAAATGAGATCTTTATAGATCGGGCTCTCAAGAAACTCTTTGCGAACCATATCTCTGTCAATATCTGGTAAAGACAAAGTGCGAGGTGCATCTTTGAGCTGAGACACAGTAATCTTTGGGCTATACAGCAATGGCACATTCATCATAGACAATACACTGGCTACACCATCTACTTTTTCAAGCTCTTTATGCATTTCATCAAGAATCTGGAGTGATTTATCATCAAATAAATCGCCTGTGTAGGGGGTGTATGTAACTACAAGAAAGTCACTACTTCCATATTTTTGAAGTGATTCACGATAATATGCAAGAGCTGTATCATTTTCTAAAGTTAGAGAATCTGCAGAAGCATCTAGCTTAAAATTAGGAAGACCGAATGCCATTGCAATAGCAATTAGTATTACAAATGCAATTGAAGTAATTGGATGAAGTAAAATTGAATTCTCATAGATTTCTAACAACCTTTTAGACATCTGGTTATCCTTTTATTTTTATAAACAAGTTATACATTATGACAGAAACGGAGACTAGAGCACCATTCTGATGTTTTATATGTACTAATATAGATTAAATCTCTCAGTTAGCATAAAAATTATATTTTTGTTGCCTGCTTTAAAGTTATTTTTCTTATTTAATATCGGCTCAAAATTATAAAAGTAGCTTCTATCTATAACTTATAAGATTCTTTAATTTTTTTCTTTACAGGAGTGTTAGCCAATTTTTTGTATATAGGCACACCATTTTTATAGGGAGGGTAGTCCTCTCCTTGAATAAGAGGGGAGAGGTAATCAATCCCTGCTTGCGTTACACCGTATCCATCAGCAGTAATATAATTTTTTGGCATCTTTTTTTCTTGATTTGCTATGTCAGTCAGATCTGCTTCCCCTAAATCCCATGAGTAAACACTATCCTCTTTCCGTTCAATAGTAACCATAACGGAGTTTTTTCCTGCAAGAGCGTATTCAACTGCAGTACGACCGACAGCATAAGCTTGAGCAACATCTGTAGCAGATGCAATATGCCGTGCTGATCGTTGTAAATAATCAGCCAGTGCCCAATGATATTTGTAACCTAAAGAGCTTTTGATCATGCCTGCAAGTGACGGAGCGACTCCTCCAAGCTGATGATGCCCAAAAGCATCTTGATTTGTTGAGCCTGATATGAGACTACCGTCTGAGTATTTTGTACCCTCTGACGCAACTACTACACAGTATCCGTGATCTAATACAGTTTTTTGTACTCTATCTAAAAAATCCTGTTGAGAAAAAGGAACTTCAGGAAAAAGAATTATATGGGGTGGATCCCCTAATTTTTCCGCCGCTAGTGCGCTTGCGGCTGCAATCCAGCCAGCGTGACGACCCATGACCTCAAGAATAAAAACCTTTGTTGAGGATTCACACATCGAAGCGATATCTAGACTGGCCTCTTTGGTAGATACAGCAATATATTTGGCAACAGAGCCAAAACCGGGACAATTATCAGTAAATGGCAAATCATTATCGACAGTTTTTGGTATATGTATGGCCTGAATTGGGAAACCCATCTGTTGTGATATTTGAGACACTTTAAGACAAGTATCAGCAGAATCACCACCACCATTATAAAAAAAATAACCAATATTATGCGCCTTAAAAACCTCGATGAGTCGTTCATACTCAGCTTTACTATCTTCAAAATTTTTGAGTTTATAGCGACATGACCCAAAGGCTCCCGAAGGTGTATATCGTAAGCTAGCTATTGCATCATGAGATTCTTTACTTGTATCAATTAACTCCTCTCGTAGAGCTCCCAGAATCCCATTACGACCAGCATAAACATTACCGATTTTATCTGAGTTCTTACGAGCAGCCTCAATAAGACCACAAGCAGTAGCATTAATGACCGCAGTTACTCCACCCGACTGGGCATAAAATGCATTTTTCTTTTGTATGGTGCTATTAGGCATAGTTTTTTTACTCTCTAGTGAGCCTTAATCGGAATCTAGGTAATGATACTTTAAAGTCAGAGTATGTTGCATATTTTATGAGGTTTATTTATAAATCTTATAGTTTAATCTATATATATAGAGAATTTTTCTTCACTGAGGCTTGCATGAAGTTAAAATTCAGTTATGTTGCTCTATATACTATTAAATTATCGATGGGTCGGGGCCACATAATGCATATACATATTTTAGGAATCTGTGGAACTTTTATGGGTTCTTTGGCGCAGCTTGCTAAAACGCTAGGCCACGAAGTTTCCGGAAGCGATGCTAATATATATCCTCCAATGAGCACACAGCTCAAACAGTCAAAAGTTAACCTGACCGTGGGGTATAGTGATCTTTCACAATTTACTCCTACCCCAGATATCGTGGTTATAGGTAATACTTTGTCTCGCGGAAACCCTGCAGTAGAGTATGTGTTGACGAATAATTTAAAATATACATCCGGTCCCCAGTGGCTACATGATCATTTGCTTCAAGATAAATGGACGCTAGCTGTTGCTGGCACTCATGGTAAAACTTCAACATCCAGTATGCTTGTATGGATTCTTGAGTATGCTGAAATGAAGCCTGGATTTCTAATTGGGGGAATACCAAATAATTTTAATATATCAGCGCGAATAGGAGGCTCTAAATTTTTTGTCGTTGAGGCAGATGAATACGATACTGCTTTTTTTGATAAGCGTTCAAAATTTATCCATTATAGCCCCCAGACTCTTATATTGAATAATCTAGAATTTGATCATGCGGACATCTTCAAAGATATTGCGGCCATTCAAGTGCAATTCCACAATTTGATAAGGACAGTCCCAAATACAGGTTTGCTTATCGCACCATCAGATGATTTGAATATAAGCGAAGTAATTGATCAAGGATGTTGGTCGAATCTTGAATATATTGGTAAAGAAAAGGACTGGAATTTAGAGTTTATAGATAAAAGTAGCTCAACATTTTCTATTCTTCATAAAGGAGAGGTTAAAGGATCTGTTTCCTGGACACAAACTGGAGATCACAATGCGAGAAATGGTTTAGCTGCTATTGCTGCTGCCAATCATATTGGAGTTGAGCCAGAGTTAGCCTGTAAAGCGTTATGCAATTTTCTTGGGGTTAAGAGACGTATGGAGAAAATATTTGAGGTAGATGGTGTAACTGTATATGACGATTTTGCTCACCATCCTACAGCTATTAACGCAACGCTTGAGGGACTAAGAGCCAGTATCGGTAGTGAAAAAATTGTTGCTGTTATAGAACCTAGGTCAAATACAATGAAAATTGGCATCCATAAAAATGAGATAACTGAAGCTATTAAGCTAGCAGATGAGGTTTTATGGTATGAACCAGAAGAAATTGGTTGGTCCATGCAGGATACCTTTGATCAAAGCGCCACTAAAACACACATTTTTTGCGATATTGACCAACTTACCCGGAAAGCGGCAAAAAGTATAAGTGGATCAACTCATATTGTTATAATGAGTAATGGCTCTTTTCAGGGGTTTCATATCAAACTGATTGATGAGATTAAAAAAAATCTAGCAACATAAAGAGTTGTTAATAAAGGGGTGATGATGTCTAAATTCCAGCGTTCTATAACATTAGCAATGACGGGTGCTTCTGGTGCTCAATATGGATTGAGATTACTTGAGTGTTTAGTTCAAAAAGGCCTTAAAGTGCAGTTTTTAATTTCTGAAGCAGCACGTATCGTAGTCGCAGCAGAAACTGATTTAGATTTACCTGATGACTCAAAACTTGAAGAATTTTTGACTCTTAATTTTGATGCAGAACCGGGTCAAATTATAGTAAGCACGTCTAGGGACTGGTTTTCCTCTGTGGCCTCAGGGTCAGCTACACCAAAGTCTATGGTGATATGCCCAGCAAGTGGGGGCACCATATCTGCCATTGCTTTAGGTGCGAGTAATAATTTAATTGAAAGAGCAGCGGATGTCGCTATAAAAGAAAAATACCAGTTAATTGTTGTGCCGAGAGAAACTCCATTATCAGAAATTCATTTAGAAAATATGCTGAAATTGGCTCGCTTGGGAGCTACGATTTTGCCAGCTATGCCTGGTTTTTATCATGATCCAGAAACAATAAATGACCTAATCGACTTTATTGTTGCTAGAGTTCTTGATCATTTAGATATCAGTCAAGACATTGTTCCCCGATGGGGAGATGAAACTGAAAATCTCTAGCGCCAAAACTGCTAGCCAACTTTTTCTTGGATCCATTTCGATATAGCTGATATTTCTTCCAGGCACACACTGTGATCCATTAAGAAAGATTTGTATTCTGGTTTTAATCCTAAGTTCACCAGTTTTTTTAAACTATTTTTTGCCTGGACTTCTGAAATAACAACATCATAGATCCCATGAAAAAATTGTATTGGTAGACTCTGGTTTGCAGGCGCAATATTGATTGATTCAGTAGCCGCGAAATATGTAGACATAGCCAAAATACCAGACAGACGTTTTGGGTAAGTTAACCCAGCTTGAAGTGCAACGGCCCCCCCTTGTGAGAATCCAGCGATAATAACATTTTCACTGCTAATACCTCTTTCAAGCTCTCTATTAATTAAAGAGTGGATTTTATTAGCAGAACTTATGAGTTGCGATTCATTAATTTTTCTTACAGAGGTCATCTCTAAAATATCATACCAAGCTGGCATTAAAATTCCGCCATTTACACTTACTGGAATTTTTGGCGCTTCAGGAAAAATAAATCTAATTTGATGAGCTGAAGGTAGCTTAAGCTCTCCAATAATGGGCTCAAAATCGGATCCGTTTGCCCCTAATCCATGCAACCATATAACTGTTGAGTTAGCTTTTTTTAAAGGTTCCACTTCAATTTTATCAAAAAAATTCATAATATAAGTTTACAGTACCTAATCTATTTAAAAGTTTAATTAATTAAAAAGGTCAATACCTCAGTGTATTAACATTACTATGATACCAATTTTATACTCTTTTCGTCGCTGCCCATTCGCTATTAGAGCAAGAATGACTCTATTCTATTCAGGTGTAAACGTTGAGATAAAAGAAGTTCTACTAAAAGATAAACCTCCTGCGATGTTGAGTTTATCTTCAAAAGGTACTGTACCCGTGTTAGTTTCCTCTGACGGAATAGTATTGGATGAAAGCTATCAGATTATGCGATGGGCAATAGATATAAGTGATCCTGATCACTGGTATCCTTTAGCTATGTCTAAAGAGATAGACGATCTTGTCTATAAAAATGATCATGAGTTTAAATCAATTTTGGATAAATATAAGTACTCAGATAGGTATCCTGAGAATTCTACAACGTACTATAGAACACAAGGAGAACATTTTTTAATTTTTTTAGAAAAAAAATTAAAATCAAATAATTATTTATTAGGAGACAAGATCACATTAGCTGACGTAGCAATTTTTCCATTTATTAGGCAGTTTGCTTTTGTTGATATTGATTGGTTTGAGACCAGCCGATATTTGAAATTAAGAGGATGGCTTAATAAAATCTTAGATTCAAAATTTTTTAATACAGTGATGAAAAAAATTAAATGAAGACTTATATAATATATTTATGGAAAAAATTATGAAAAAGTATGTTCTATAGCAGGAAATTCTCTCGATCTTACTTGCTCGCTATATAATCTAAGAGCACTTTCTATATCTCCAGTGCTGTTCAAAAAATTTTTCGAAAAACTAGGCATCCGCGAGGATAAACCTAGAATATCGTAGATAACTAAAACTTGTCCGTCAGTATCAACTCCAGCACCAATTCCGATAACTGGTATTTTAACTTCTTGAGTTATTTTTTGTGCTAATTTCGCAGGTACACATTCAAGAACTAGTAAGTCAATTCCCGCCTTTTCTAAATTCAACGCATCTTCAAAAATTTGGCTTGCACTCTGTTTGGTTCGCCCTTGTACCTTATTACCACTCATTTTATGAACTGACTGTGGCGTTAGACCTAGATGGCCACACACAGGAATCCCTCGCTCGCAAAGCATCCTAATTGTTGTATTTAACCAGGATCCCCCCTCAAGTTTAACCATATTAGCTCCAGCTCTCATGAGCATTGCGGAATTATCTAGCGCTTGATGTTCATGAGAGAATGCCATAAATGGAAGATCAGAGATTATAAATGTGCTTTCACTACCACGACGCACAGCTTGAGTGTGATAAATCATATCATTTATTGTTGTTGGGATAGTGCTATCATATCCTTGGATTACGTTGCCAAGCGAGTCCCCCACCAATATAACATCAATTCCTGCATTATTGGCTGCCCTTGAAAATGACGCATCATATGCAGTTATTACGGGAAATTTTTCACCGCTTTTCTTTTTTTTATTTAGGGTTTCTATGGTAATCATGACCATATCTTAATCCTATTTTATAATTTATGAGGCTATTATAAGGAAGAGCGAGCATTATAGTAATGCCGACCTGATACTATATTAAACATATAATCGAGCAAACCTTGGTAATCTTGATCATTATTAGCAAGATCTATTTCTGTAGCATTTACTATTAATAATGGAGCATTATCATAATAGTAGAAAAAATCGGTATAAGCTTCGTTTAATCGACGTAAATAATCACTATTTATTAATTGCTCATAGTGAATCCCTCTTTTTTGAACACGACTTAGAAGAATATTTGTTGGAGCTTGGAGATAAATCACTAAGTCAGGTTTTGGAGTATCAATAATCAGTTGTTTATATACAGCCTCATAGAGCTTTAGCTCTTCATCATCAAGTGTAGTTTGTGCAAACAACTGATCTTTTTCCATAAGAAAATCTGCAACTTGCACTTTTTGGAACATATCGCTTTGACGTATCTCTTGAATTTTACGTGCACGCTGAAATAGAAAATATAACTGAGCAGGTAGAGCCCCTGTTCTTTGATCTTGATAAAACCTTTCTAAAAAAGGGTTTTCTTCTGGCTGCTCCAAAAGAGTTTTACAATTGAAAGTTTTAGCTAATCTTTTTGCTAAAGTTGTTTTCCCCACACCAATAGGACCCTCTACAGCGATAAACTGAGGAGGATGAGCTTTCTTAGCAATTATTTTTTTTTCATCAACCAATTTTTTCACTAGTATCTCCTGACAAGATAGGAACGATTTCTTCTAGTTGACTATTTTCTAATAGTGAACTTAAGGTACTTCCATCCGGAAGAACTAAATCTGGCTCTATATCTGCTAGTGGAGTTAATACAAAATTCCTAATTTTCATTCCTAAATGGGGTATTGTAAGTTTTTTTGTATTTATAACTTTAGATCCATACAACAAGATATCAAGATCAAGTATACGAGGCCCCCAACGCTCATTTCTTATTCTACCATGCGCATCTTCTATCCCATGTAATTCTTTTAATAGTTGATTTGGTAGTAATCTAGTTGATATTTTGATGACGCCATTAACATACTTTGGTTGATTTTTAGGCCCTATAGCTTCACTGAAATACCATCCAGATATAGCTATAACATTTATATTCTCTGTTTTTTTTAGTTGATCCACAGCACTTATAACCTGTTGATATGGATTACTTAGGTTGCTACCAATTGAGATATAGGCTACTTCAGTCATTAGTTATTTTTTGGAAATTTTCATTGATTTATTTGCGGTAAGTTCAATTTTTTTAATCATTTCTTTTCGAGTAGTATCTTTAGAGTCCTGAAAAACTGTCCACCATAAACCAAGCTCAGACTTAATTTCACCAGAATCTTCTCTTAGTAGCAGGAAATCATATCCTGCTCGAAATCGTTTATTTTCCAATAGTTTAAATGCTTGATTTCCAGCACGCCGTGGAAGTCGTGATTGAATTTGCCATATTTCTTTCATTGGTAAAGAAAATCTTCGTGGTATAGCTATTCTTTTGCATTGATTATGTATTACCTTTTCTGCACTTTCATTAAAGAAAAAAGTATTATCTTTTTTTGGATTAATTAGGGTTTTTTCACTTTCTTTTAAGGCTGGCCAGAGTAGTGCTGCAAAGAGAAAAGCTGGTGTAACCCTCTGTTTTTTTCGAATACGTTTATCTGTATTTATTAGCGCTTGCTCGATAAATTTAAAGTAATAAGTTGAATTACAGAGTAAAGCTTTTTCAGTATCTGGAAATAGGATTTCAAATACACCATATTTGCGCAACGCAGTAAAACTTGCTAGGGCGTAACCATTCATTAATAACTTAAGAACTTCATCGAATAATCTCGCCGGAGGAATATCAGCTAGTAATAAACGTGATTTGTCGATAGCTTTCGAAGTTTTATCCTCAATTGAAAAACCAAGTTTAGCAGTGAATCTTATCGCCCTGAGGATCCTGACAGGATCTTCTCTATATCTTTGAGAGGGGTCTCCAATTATTCGTATTAGTCGTTTATCTAAATCTTCTAAACCTTTTGTATAATCAATTATATTGTTTTCTATTGAGCAATAATAAAGTGCATTCATAGTAAAATCTCGACGGATCGCGTCTTCTGCAATTGAACCAAAAATGTTATCACGAAGTAACATCCCTTTCGAAGAAAGCTGAGATTTAGATAATCCATTTTTATTTTCAGTGTGTTTTGCTCGGAATGTTGTTACTTCAATCATTTCGGATCCCACACGAACGTGAACGATTTGAAATCTTCGCCCTATAATACGAGAGCGACTGAAAAGGACTTTAACCTGCTCTGGTGTTGCGTTCGTCGCCACATCAAAATCTTTAGGCTTCATACCCATTAATAAGTCACGGACACAGCCACCAACTATGTAAGATTCATAACCGCTTAGCCGCAATTTTTTGACAACTTTTATAGCACTACTACTGATTTTTTTTTGGTCGAAAGCACTATTTGTTGGGCTGATTATAACTGGCTCAACTAAATTTTTTGAATTGTAGGGTCTGAAAATTTTTGAAATACTTTTTAGCATTTTATTAACTATAAGCTCCTAAAAAATACTTATATAAAAAATATGTTTAATAAAAATTTTACTTTAGCATATCGGGTTAAAAAAAACCCTCATACATCATATGAGTTATAGGTTTGCTGTTTTTTTCTTCACAGGCAATATTATTTCTTTGCCAGTTATTTATTGCCCACGTTAAAATCTGATCAGAATTTTTTCTATTAAATAATGAGGTAGGTACCTCCAAACCCAACCATTTTAATGCATTGATAAGATTTATTTGAACAGGATTACGGTCTAGCGAAGCCGCTAAATTTTGCTTGCTAAGCTTAACTCCTTCATCATTTACTACTATTGGAATATGACCATAAACCGGTGTTTGTAATCCTAATAGCTTTTGTAGATAAATTTGACTAGGTGTAACATCCAGCAAATCACCCCCTCGAAAAATATGAGTTATTTGCTGAAAAGCATCGTCAACAACTACAGCGAGGTTGTAAGAAAATAATTTTTCTTTTCGGTAAAGCACCATATCACCAACATCTTTTTTTATAAGCTGACTTTGGTTTCCTTGGAATATGTCACTGAATTCTACCATGCTATTATCTTTTGCTTTTAACCTTAAAGAATATAAGTTAGTAAGGTTCTCAGATTGACATGGATAGTTATGAATGGTTACTCCACCCTGTAATCCCTTACGACTGCAATAACATCGGAATACTAAATCATTACCCTTTAATTTTTTGATTGCAGATAAATATGCGCTGTTGCGTTGACTTTGAAATAAAACTTCCTTATCCCAATGTAATCCGTGCTCTTCGAGTTGCTGAAGGATTTTCTTAGCTGAGCCCTCGGATTCCCTTGGGGGATCTAAATCATCAATTCTTAACAACCATAGGCCGTGGTTTGCTTTTGCATCAAGATAGCTTGCGAGAGCACAAACTAATGACCCAAAATGAAGCGGACCTGTAGGAGACGGCGCGAATCTTCCAATATATTCAGGAATAGAGTTTTCCGGAAATTCACTTTTCATAACTGCAGTATAAAGTTGTAATGAAGACTATCAAGCACTCAACCGCCCGTCAGTTGTTTTTCCTTGATTTCATCTAGCGTTTTACAATCAACACATAAGTCCGCAGTAGGTCTGGCCTCTAATCTACGAATGCCTATTTCAACTCCACATTGATCGCAAAATCCATAATCGTTACTTTCGATACGCTCGATAGTAGAATCAATTTTCTTAATGAGCTTCCTTTCCCTATCTCTGGTCCTCAACTCTAGACTAAACTCTTCTTCTTGAGTGGCTCTATCAGCTGGATCTGGGAAATTTGCAGCTTCATCCTTCATATGAGTGACTGTTCTATCTACCTCCTCCATTAATTCTTTTTTCCAGGTGTTGAGGATGATTTTAAAGTGAGCTTCTTGCGCATCACTCATATATCCCTCATTTTTCTTTTCCGTATAAGGAGTGAGACCATGAAGTGGGTTGACCAATAGTATTTCTGCTTTATTTGCCATTAATTTAAACTCGATGAATTTTGAGGATAGGGTTTATAGTGCTATAAGATATTTTTTTCAAGTAAAATTTCACATTTTATTAAATTAATTACAAATTATTTTTTATTACTATTAATTATATTTACCTAAATTAGTATATATTTTACTTTTATATTTGATTTATTGAATACTTAGAAACCTCAAAGGTTATGCATGAATTTTTCCCCTCATTTAGAGCAAGCGTATATATTAAGACGCTATAAACGATTCTTGGTTGACATACAGCTATTAGATGGCACAACTTTGACAGTCCATTGCCCAAATACTGGTGCGATGACTAACTGTTGGGCTGAGGGAAGCCAGTGTTGGTTTTCACGAACTGATAAACCAAATCGTAAACTACCTGGAACTCTTGAGCTAACAACAACTCCTGATGGATATATATGCGGCATTAATACTCAGCGTCCAAATAATTTAGTAATAGAGGCTATCGAAAATGGAGTAATTAAAGAGTTGCAAGATTATGAAAATATATATAGAGAGGTGAAATATGGAGATGAAAAAAGTCGTATAGATATATTATTAACTAACTCTGAAAAGAACTGTTATGTTGAAGTTAAAAATATGACATTCAATTTGGGCAATGGTCATATAGTTTTTCCTGATGCTAAAACTATAAGGGGTGCGAGGCATTTACGTGAATTAACTAAGATGGTGCAACAGGGTTCCCGTTCAGTGCTTATATTTTGCGTTCAGCATTCTGGAGGGAGCACGACAGGTTTGGCTAAAAATATTGATCCTCTATATGTTGAAACTATGAAAAATGCTATCAGCGCAGGAGTTGAAGTAGTTTCTTATGGTTGTAGTTTGTCCCCAAAAAAAATAAAAATAGAAAAAAAATTACCATTTATTTTTTAATTAATGTTTACCTATATTTTGTGTTTAAGTTTTTTTCTATTTCTGACAACTGTTTCTTAATATCCTCTAATTGTTCTTGTGTACGGTTTAAGATTGCTACCTGCGCATCAAATTCGTCTCGAGATACCAAATCTAGTTTATCAAAAGTAGTTTGCGCTGCTGAGCGCATTTTTTGTTGAATATCTTTATTTAGAGATTCGGCACCCGGAGCAATTACATTGTTAAATTGGTCTACAAACTTATTAAGTAACTCATTTTTTTTCATTTAATTTTCTCCAGCAAAGTTATATGTCTAATATTACTGCAAATTAGCGTGTAGCTTACATCTAGTCTTTATTAATAATAAAAAATGATTTAACCAATTAAGCGAAATATTTGCAAATAAAACGAAAAGCTAAGAAACATAAGCTTGGTGCAATCTTATATTAAGAGGAACCACACCAGCACTGTTTTAGTGCACATTATTTATATATTAATTATTATTTATAATAAAATCAATAGTTTAAAAAGTTGGCACGAAAAATGCATTATATTAATTGAGAGATCTTTTTAACTTTATTGGAGAAAACACATGCATGCATTTAAAAAATTACTTTCAGTCGCGATGTTAGCCACAGCTATACCAATTACTACTCAGGCGTATGAAACATCGGGAAACATAACGTTGGCTTCTGACTATAAGTTTCGTGGAATTTCACAAAATGCGACTTCGCCAGCAATACAGGGTGGATTTGATATTGCTTTTGATAATGGTTTTTACGCTGGAATATGGGGATCAAACGTTGATTTCGAGCTAACTGGAAGCTCAAATCCGTCTATGGAGTTAGATTATTATGCTGGTTTAGGTGGTGATCTTACAGAGGAAATTTCTTATGATATTGGTATTCTCTACTACGACTACCCAACATCTGCAGAAACAAATTTTACTGATGGAGATACATACAACAAAGATAGGGACCTTGATTATGCAGAGATATACGCTAGCCTCGGTTATAAGGACTTTACTTTAGGATACGCTTATTCCGATGATTACTGGCAAGAAACAGGTGAATTTAGCTATTACTATGTAGATTATAGTTTTGGTCTTTTTAATCTTCCAGCTGATGTTGCACTAGATTTTCATGTAGGATTTAATGATTTTGAGAATTCAAGCAAGGATTCCAATGTTAAAGATGCCAATGAAGCATTTTTATCAGACGGGGAAGATAGCTATTCAGATTTTTCTGTCACTCTCAGTAAATCTATTGCTGGCCTAGATTTTTCTTTAAGCTTTGTTGATACAGATCTCGATGAAGACGAATGTTGGGAATCTGACTGGTGTGATAGCTCTGCGATATTTTCAATCAGCAAAAGCATGTAATTGAACAAGGATATTTTTGAGAAATCAAAAGTATCCTTTTTTTATAAAGGAGAAGAATAATGAAAATGATCACAGCAGTCATTAAGCCCTTCAAATTAGACGATGTGAGAGAAGCCTTATCAAGCCTTGGTGTTCAGGGCATTACAGTGTCAGAAGTTAAGGGCTTTGGTCGCCAAAAAGGTCACACAGAACTTTATCGCGGTGCTGAATACGTTGTTGATTTTTTACCTAAAGTAAAAATTGAAGCAGCTATTTCTGATGAAATGGTTGAAGGGGCAGTAGAGGCAATAACTGCCGCCGCAAATACTGGAAAAATAGGTGACGGAAAAATATTTATTACTAATATCGAAGAGGCTGCGCGTATTCGTACTGGCGAAACTGGTACGGAAGCACTCTAGAATAGGAGAGAAATAATGAGTCCTGAATTGATCGAAGTAAAATATGCACTAGATACATTCTATTTTCTTATATGTGGTGTACTAGTGATGTGGATGGCTGCGGGCTTTACCATGCTCGAGTCTGGCTTGGTGCGCACCAAAAGTACCACCGAAATTTTAACGAAAAATATAGCTTTGTATTCTATTTCCTGCGTCATGTATTTAGTAATGGGCTACGCAATAATGTATGGTGGAAGCGCTGGAGGATATCTTCCGGATGTATGGTTTGGGAATATTATTTCTAATTCTTCAGCTGAAGAGGTAATAGCTAGCAATGGTGATACTTACTATTCAGGCGCATCTGATTTCTTCTTCCAGGTAGTTTTTGTGGCAACCGCAATGTCGATCGTATCTGGTGCTGTAGCTGAACGTATGAAACTGTGGTCATTTTTATTATTTGCAGTAGTTCTCACAGGATTTATCTATCCTATACAAGGAATGTGGAAATGGGGTGGTGGATTTCTTGATGCTGTAGGCTTCCAAGATTTCGCTGGCTCAGGTGTTGTCCATCTTTGTGGTGCGACTGCAGCAATAGCTGGTGTAATTTTGCTTGGCGCAAGAAAAGGTAAATATACAGATGATGGAAAGGTGAATGCTATACCTGGTTCTAATCTACCTTTAGCCGCAATCGGCATGTTTATCTTATGGATGGGCTGGTTTGGTTTTAATGGAGGCTCCGAGCTTAAAGTATCGGATGTCGGTGAAGCAAATGCCGTAGCTGATATATTTGTAAATACTAACGCTGCAGCCGCCGCTGGTTTGTTAGCAGCTCTAGGTACCTCACAGTTATTGTTTGGTAAAGCAGACTTAACAATGGCAATAAATGGGGCATTAGCTGGCCTTGTTGCAATCACAGCTGAGCCACTTGCTTGGACTGCAGATTATGCATCAATTATTGGAGCTATCGGTGGAGTCCTCGTTGTTTTCTCGGTACTCTTCATGGATAAAATTAAAATTGATGATCCAGTGGGTGCTATATCCGTCCATGGTGTCGTTGGTATCTGGGGCCTTTTAGCTGTATGTCTATCCGGAAATGAGGATGCCACACTAATGGGTCAGCTTACTGGTATCGTGGTAATTTTTGCTTGGACTTTTCTCACTAGTATGATCGCTTGGTTCATCATCAAAAGCGTCATGGGTATTCGGGTGACTGAGCAAGCAGAAGCAGACGGTGTAGATGCAAGTGAATGTGGTTTGGCTGCATACCCTGAATTTATTAAGTAAACATACAAATTATTTTCACTTAAGCTTTAAGGGGGGTCATCCCCCTTTTTAATTACAGTATTTAAGTTATATAGATAAATTTTTTGAGTTATATTATTAATAATCTTATACTTATAGGTAAGATATTAAACAGTTTTTTCAAATCATCAGATGAACTATAGAGTGTTTATCTTGCAATAATTTCAACAAGCACAAAAAGATTACCAGGATACTTATATGAAACTCATTACTGCAGTTATAAAGCCTTTTAAGTTGGATGACGTTCGTGAGGCACTTGCTGATATTGGTGTACAAGGTATAACAGTCTCTGAAGTAAAAGGGTTTGGCCGACAAAAAGGCCATACAGAATTATATAGGGGTGCAGAGTACGTTGTTGATTTTTTACCTAAGATAAAATTGGAAATAGCTATTGAAGATAATCAAGTTGACCCTGTCATTGAATCTATTTCTAAGTCGGCACATACAGGTAAAATAGGTGACGGAAAGATCTTTGTTACCACACTTGAACAAGTTGTTCGTATCCGTACAGGCGAAACTGGTAGCGACGCTATATAATAGAATATTATCTAGTTACTAATTACTTTTTTTTGAAGCACGCGGGTGTGCTTTATCATAAACTTTTGCAAGATGCTGGAAATCTAGGTGAGTATATATTTGAGTTGTTGAAATATTTTGATGACCGAGTAATTCTTGAACTGCCCGTAAATCTCCACTTGATTCTAGCATATGGCTTGCAAAAGAATGCCTGAGCATATGTGGATGAATCTTACCTTGCATACCTTGACGTATTGAGATTTTTTTTAAACGGTCCTGAATGCTTCTCGGCGAAAGTCTTTTACCATGTATATTTAAAAACATTGCTGTTGATTCGGTGGCTACTTTATTTTGTCTGTATTGCAGCCAGATTTTGAGGGCCTCTATAGCTTGTCTCCCTACTGGAAGTGTTCTGGTTTTATTTCCTTTTCCTGTTACTCTAACTGAACATTCCTTTAAATCTAATTCAGTCAAATTTAACCCTGAAAGCTCAGCAAGTCTTAAACCTGACGAATATAATAATTCGATAATAGCGTGATCTCTAAAGTCAATCCAGTTTGCAGTTGTAAATGAAAGAAGCTGATTTACTTGATCTACATCTAACGTTTTCGGTAATTTTTTTGGTGATTTTGGCGCAGTTAAACCATTTACAGGATTTTTATTGATCCATTGATTTTTTATACAATAGTTAAAAAAAGTTCGCAACGAAGACAACCATCTTTGGATACTTTTTCCACCTAGACCGTTTTTATGAAGAGATGACAAGCACGCTCTAATATCCTGAGCAGTTATATCCTGAAGGAGTAGCTTAGATTCTGTACACCAAATAGTAAGTTTTTTTAGATCACGCTGGTAACTAACAATAGTATGATTAGATAGCCGACGCTCTGTCCGTAAATGTTCTTCGAATTCTTGTATTCTTTCTTTCATAGCAGTATTCATAACTCTATAGATTCATAGCTTAGGCAGCATTACAGGAATCAGTCCATTTAAAACTTTAGTGATATGACTAAAAAAAATTGTATCTAAAACGCTATTATAATACTTTGGATGTGAGTTTCCGATTGCAAGGATCCCAAGCAGTGAATTGTTAAACAGTCTTGCCGCAGTAGCAGATTTTACTTTTCCTTCTTTATTCTCAAATAAAAAATCAAGTTCAATTCGAGTTGATATGCCTGAGAGTGGCTGATCTTTTGCAAGCAATGAACTAACATTATTTTTTGCTTCCTCGATAGAAATAATTTTTGTATGAGCGTTTGTTTTGAACTTATAATTTCCAAACAAAATGAGCTGATGAAATTCGACCTGAAAATCTCCACTGAGGCTCTCAGATAGCTTAGATATAAATGATTCAAAGTCAGTAGCCATTATTAATGAAGACACTAAACGAGTGGTTTTTTCGAATAATTTAACATTTTCTTCCGCTGTAGTTCGAATATTTCTAATGTATTCAGAAAGCTCTAGATTTTTTTTTCTAAGCAATAAAACCTGATGCTCAACTAAAGAAATTGCTTCGCCACTAAAATGAGGTATATTCAAATTTTCGAGAGTGTCTGGGTTTTCATTAAAAAAATTTGGATGATTTAGAAGGTACTCTTTAATATTTTCTGGAGTTATAGGCTGGCTATTACTTTTTTCATCAGTTACTTTATTCATATATAAATTTGCCCATGAAATACTGAAATAGCCTTACCAGTCATCATAACTGAATGACCACTACCCATCCATTCAATAGACAAACTACCACCTGTGAGGTTGACTCTAACAGTAGGCTTCAAAAGACCCTGTAGCTGGCCTGCTACAGTTGCTGCACATGCACCTGAGCCACAAGCTAAAGTTTCACCACAACCTCTCTCATAGACTCGCAAATTTATTTCGTTAGGGCTAATTATTTGCATAAAACTAACATTTACTTCCTTTGGAAACATTGGATGTTTGCTGAGCGTCTCACCTATTGATTTTACTGAGGCAGAGGCTGTATCGTCGACAACCAACACTGCATGTGGATTTCCCATTGATACAGCACTTAATAATATTTGTGACTTTTCAAAAGGTACCTTATAAAGTATTTCCTGTTTGTCAGCTTCGAAGGGAATTTTATTAGGTTCTAGTTCTGGTGTACCCATATCAACTTGCACTAAACCATCACGCAAAAGTCTTATTTTGATTAATCCACTTTTGGTTTCGACAAGAATATTACTTTTTCCTGTTAGTTTACGATTGTGTACAAATTTAGCAAAACATCGAGCTCCGTTACCACATTGCTCTACTTCTTGACCATTATTGTTAAAGATACGATAACGAAAATCTATATCAGGTCGACTTGGACTTTCAACTATTAAAATTTGATCGCAACCTATACCGAAATGTCTATCTCCCAATTTTTTAGCTATTTTGGGAGTTATAGTAACGGACTGCGAGATACCGTCTATGACTACAAAATCATTACCTAGGCCGTGCATTTTTGTAAACTTTATTAACATAGCTTATCCAGCTTTATATCTATTTTTTTAAGTTCTATTTTTTATTGATTGGGTAATAAAGATTCCCCGCGAACTAAGTCTTGGATGGTTTCCCTTTTTCTAATTTCATACATAATATTACCGTCTACCATGATTTCAGCTGCCTTACCGCGACTATTGTAGTTTGAGCTCATAGAAAATCCATATGCTCCTGCAGATCTGACGCATAGGAGATCACCTTGACGTATAGCTAACGATCTATCTTTTGCAATAAAATCCCCAGTCTCACAGATTGGACCTACTATATCCCATTTTTTTGTGGAGCCTTCATTAGTGGTAACCGGCTCAACTGCCAACCATGCTTGATAAAGTGCAGGCCTGATCATGTCGTTCATTGCAGCGTCAATGACTGCAAAATTTTTCTCTTCTCCAGGTTTTAGATACTCTATTTTAGTAAGCAAGACCCCCGCATCTGCAACAATTGATCTGCCTGGTTCTAGTATTAGCGTTATATTTCTTTCCCCTAGATTTGAGACTATTTCTTTTACATAGTCTTTAATTTGGGGTGGTTTTTCATCTTTATAGCAAACACCAAGCCCGCCTCCAATATCTAAATGCTCGATATGTATATCATGCTCTAGAAGACTATCCACTAATACCAAAACTCTTTTGAGTGCATCTATAAAAGGAGCTGTCTCGGTCAATTGCGACCCAATATGACAGTCTACCCCGATAATTTTTAGAAACTTCATTTGTCTTACTTTTAAGTAGACTTCAAGAGCTTTTTTTATATCTATGCCAAATTTGTTTTCTCGAAGTCCAGTAGAGATATATGGGTGAGTGTTCGCATCGACATCTGGATTAACTCTCAAGGAAATAGAAGCTATTTTTTTGCAAGACTCTGCCACACCATTAAGAACTTTAAGTTCAGCTTCAGATTCAACATTAAAACAATGTACCCCTAATTCTAAGGCTCTTTGCATTTCTTCGGGCTTCTTCCCGACTCCTGAAAAAATAATTTTTTTAGGATCACCACCTGCAATTATAACCCGCTCTAATTCTCCACCTGAAACTATATCAAATCCTGCACCTAGCTTTGCCAGAACACCTAGAACTGCAATATTAGAGTTAGCTTTAACAGAGTAGCAAATCTTATGTGGCTGATTGTCTAATGCTTTAAGATATGAAAGGAAGTTATTTGTTAGCGCTGCACGACTGTATACATAGCTGGGGGTTCCATAGCGTTCCGCAATAGACTCCATGGCTATTTTTTCAACAAACATTACACCTTTATCATAATAAAAATGTTTCATAGATCACTCATCATTTTGTTTTGTATATTCAGATGATTTGGATTGCTTATTTTTCTCAATTTCTTCTGAATTGGATATCTCTACTTGGATCGGTTCTGCAGGTAGATATAATGGACCCTTATTACCACAACCAGATAAATTTAAAGCCGATAGCGGTATAACTAATAGTAATATTAAATAACGTTGCATCAATAAACCCATGTATTTTTATTAAGTTATTTCCGAGTATAACGGCTGATGACCACTTCACTCAATCTGATATGACCTTTACAATTAATAAATATGTTAAAAATGGCGAATAAACATGAAAGAAAAAGAATTTAATCAATATTGCGATAAAATAATGATGTCTATAGAGGATACTATTGATGATGCTCTTGAGGATATAGACTGCGAAACTTCAGCTGGAATATTAACCCTTACGATTGAAAAAAATGGATCTAAAATTATTATCTCCAGACAGCCTTCTCAAAGCCAAATTTGGGTAGCAGCAAAGTCTGGTGGTTATTATTTCGAATATGTTGAAGATCAATGGATTTGCACAACTAGCAAAGAATCACTAGGGATTCTCTTGAAAAGAGTATGTTTTGAGCAGCAGGGAGGTGAGCCAATGTTTAATATATAGAATTAAAATTTAACTAACCTAGCATTTTGAATTAGATATTTTCCGTCTAGCCACTTGTGCTGCTAATTTTACTCTCTCTGGTGCCGTGCCGCCAATATGATCCCTAGCTTGAACAGAGCCCTCCATGGTTAGCACCTCATAAACATCTTCTTCAATTATATTAGAGAATTTTTTAAGTTCCTCAAGCGACATTTCTGAAAGATCCTTACTATTTGCAAGGCCAAATGCGACCGCCTTTCCAACGATTTCATGAGAGTCTCTGAAGGGTATTTTTTTTCTTACTAAATAATCAGCTAAATCAGTTGCTGTAGAAAAACCTTTTCTTGCAGCTTCTGCCATAATTTTTTTGTTTGAGCGAATTTCTGGAACCATACCAGCAAAAGCCTTTAAGCAATTCCTGATAGTCTCAACAGAATCAAATAGCGGCTCTTTGTCTTCTTGATTATCTTTATTGTATGCAAGTGGCTGTGATTTCATTAAAGTTAGCAGGGCAATTAGGTGGCCATTAACCCTACCAGTTTTACCTCTTACCAGTTCAGGTACATCAGGATTTTTTTTCTGAGGCATAATTGATGAACCAGTACAAAAACTATCTGGAAGACTTATGAAGTCGAATTGTGTTGAATTCCAAATAATCAACTCTTCGGATGCACGAGATAGATGCGTCATAAGCATACTACCAAAAGCGCAGAATTCAATTGCAAAGTCACGGTCACTAACAGCATCAAGGGAATTGCCCATAGGTTTATCAAACCCTAAATTTTTTGCTACCATTTCTCTATTAATGGGATAAGAGGTTCCTGCTAAGGCAGCAGCACCGAGTGGACATTGATTAAGTCTTTTTTGGCAGTCAAGCAATCGATCATAGTCTCTGTCTAGCATTTCGTACCATGCCATCAGATGATGACCAAAGGTAACAGGTTGTGCAGTCTGAAGATGTGTGAAGCCAGGCATAATAGTAGCACACTCTTTTTCAGCTAAATCAACTAAAGCATTTTGTAGGCTTTTTAGGTCGCTACTAATTAGATTTATTTCATCTCTAAGCCAAAGTCTCATATCAGTAGCAACCTGATCATTTCTTGATCTCCCAGTATGAATTTTCTTACCAACATCTCCAATTTTTTTGATTAAAGCTGCTTCTAAATTCATATGCACATCTTCCAAATCATGCGACCAATCAAATTCTTTTGCTTCTATCGCTGATTGAATGTCTTCGAAACCTTCTTTTATTGCTATAAGCTCATCAGGAGATAAGATTTCTATACTAGCTAGCATTTCTGCATGAGCCAAAGAGCCTCTTATATCATGTATGGCTAGCTTATGATCAAAATCAATAGATGCAGTAAATTTTGCTACAAAATCATCCGTTTTTCCGTTAAAACGGCCCCCCCAAGACTGATTTTTTTCTTTCTTACTATTCATGGGCTAGGAAATCCTTTTTGTCATAAATCATTAATTATCTTTGAGTACTATTTAATTAATTATAGCAAAACGCAAGTTACTATATAGATATAAGATGATTATATTTAGATATCAGATTTTAGAGTAAGAAAAGTAGCTTATTTTGTAATCATTTTTATAAGGTTTTATAAAGACATGTCTGCTCTTGAGCCAGTCTGATATAATCTTTTCTTTTATGATTTTGGTTGCTATGACGTATGACATCACTGCCATTTGAAACCCCAGTAGTTCGTATTGCTAGTCGACAAAGCCCTTTGGCACTTTGGCAGTCTAATTACGTGAAATTAAGACTACAGCATACCTATCCTGACATCAGGGTAGAAATCATTGGTCTCAAAACGCGTGGTGACAAAATACTTGACGTAACTTTATCAAAAGTTGGGGGTAAAGGACTTTTCGTAAAGGAATTGGAGCATGCCCTCCTGAATGACCTAGCAGATATTGCTGTCCATTCAATGAAAGATGTTCCTATGGAGCTTCCACAGGGCTTAGGGTTACAGGCAATTTGTGAGCGCGAAGATCCCACAGATGCTTTTATATCAAATGAATATTCGTCTCTAGAGGATTTGCCTGAAGGTGGTTGTGTCGGGACATCCAGTTTGCGAAGAAAAACCCAGCTATTACAAGCCTTTCCTACTCTCGAAGTGACAGACTTAAGGGGTAATGTAAATACCCGGCTTAATAAACTAGACAATAAAGAATATGATGCAATTATTTTGGCCACCTCAGGCTTAATAAGGTTAGGTTTTTCAGGACGGATTCGCCAACGAATAACCCCTGAAAATTTTTTACCAGCAGGCGGTCAAGGTGCTATAGGTATTGAGTCAAGATTAGATGATAAGAAAATTAATAAATTATTGGTATATTTGAATCATTCAGCATCAAAAAAATGTATAACTGCCGAGAGATCTATGAATCGTCACCTTCGGGGAGGGTGTGAAACACCTATTGCTGCATATGCAATTTTAACTGGCCCAAGACTAGATAGGATTTGGTTGAGAGGATTAATAGGCTCACCAGATGGAAGCCAGATTATACGAGATGATATTAAAGGTATGGCTGATGATGCAGAGTTATTAGGTATTGATTTAGCTAAGAAATTATTGAAGCAAGGAGCTGGAGATATTCTAAAAAAAGTCTATGGAGATAATTGGTAGGTGGCAAACTTGAGTAGATTGGAAGCATTGCTTATTAGGGCCATTCAGCCCAATGATCCGAAAGAAGATATATTTATTGGGCAACTAAGGTCAGAGGGAGCTAATGTTCATCATCTCCCTGTTATGGAAACAGTCCCAATAGATCAGTCTTCTGACGCAGGTTTTATAAATAATTGTATTCTCAATTATTCTTCCTATAGAAGAGCTATTTTTGTTAGCAGATCCTCCGTATATTCTCTTTTTGATTGGCTAAAAAAAAATGTAAAAAAATATCCTGAAGGTTTACCCTTAGGCCCACTACATTATGCAATTGGGAAAACTACGGCTGATACTTTAAAAAATATTAATATAAATGCTGAGTATCCAAAACAAGATTTCAGTAGTGAGGGGTTATTGGGCCTACCATCACTCCTTGTCGGCGATCATCAAAAAGTAGTAATATTTTCTGGGGTAGGAGGACGTCAATTATTATCTCATGAGCTAAAATCTCGTGGATTTTTAGTGGATAATTGCGAGCTCTATAATCGCAAATATTTAAAAGACTTTTCAAATGAGATTAATCGGCTGATTAGTGAAGACATACTCGATGTAATAGTTGTACATAGCGGAGAATTACTCGAGAATCTCTTATCTCAGGTAACACTCACGAATCTATCCACCCTAAAATTATTACCACTATTAGTCCCAAGTGAAAGGATCCGTTTGTTAGCACAAAGTTTAGGATTCGAAAAAATAATTCGTTCGCCTTCAGCATCAACTGAACAAATGGTTTCTATCTTACGTGAATGTTACAGTAATCGATTGTAGAGTCTAGAAAATGGATACTTCGTTTTCAGTTACAACTAAACAAAAAGTCATAATTTGTATTTGAGAGGCATCTTGATTGAAAAAAAAAGATAACACACCAGATAATATTAATCTTTCGAATAAGCAAGTTTCAACTGGGGCTAATTCTGGCTCATCTGAAAAGACAAAAAGTGAAAAAAAATCTAGCAATGAAAAAAATAATGCATCCACCAGCAAAATTTCTCCAATAATTAAATTTATAGCCAAGTTATTATTTTTATTGCTTTTCTTGGCATCAGTCGCTGCAATTATATTTGGGGGAAGTGAGATTTATAGTATTAATCAGCAGCAAGTTGAGGATCGAAAGGCATCAAAAAAATACCAAGCACACATCGATGCGTTATATGTTGAGATAAAAAAAGATAAAGAAATTTTTCAAGAGAAAAACGCTGAATTATATGCCTTAATAAGTAGCTTAAAGGAAAGGGTTACTGATAACAGTGATCGTTTAGGTGAACTATCTTTTCCTCGCGAGCGATCTATATTATTAGCAGAAGCTGAATATCTGATATGGCTTGCTGAGACTTATATAATTTCTAAAAATTCACCTAAAAAAATAGCAGAAATATTTGTTTCGATAGATGCAATTTTAGGGAAGCTAAAATTTCTTAGTGCCAACGAATCACGAGATATAGTAGTTAATATTATTTCAGTCTTGGGTTCAGCCTCAATAGTGAATAGAGAAAATATCTATTCAAAGGTAAGTTTAATGACGGATCAGTTAGGTCAGTTGCCATTTATTCAAACCATTCGAGATTTAAAAACTAATTCCAAGACTACGACTTATATTTCTGAGTCAGAGCAGGGGGAATGGCAAGAAAATTTTTACACTGGAATTCATACAGCTTTTTTAAGATTTAAAGATTTAATTCGCATCAAAAAACATAAATATCCGCCTAATTTAGTTCCACCTCAAGAAAAAAGGCAGCAGCTCATACAGCAATTAAAAGTTGTATTTGGACAGACTCAAATGAGTTTATTGCTACAGGAGGAGGGGGTTTACAAAAAAAGCCTTACAAAAGCTAAAAAGTTGCTATTGAAAAACTATTCTGACCATGACGAATTAATAAGAACTTATATTCAACAAATAGATGAACTTGAACAGCAGAATATAGTTCAAAAAATCCCTGATATTTCTCTACAACTTAATACTATTAAAGAGAATATTAGCAGGCTAAAAAAAAATATTAGTGGAGACCAAGAGTAATGAGGGTGCGGTTTTTTAAGATTACTTTAGCTGCTCTGGTAGGAGGATTTTTAACATGGCAGTTGACTAAAAATAACGGCTATATTCAAATAATCTATGGAAACTATACTATAGATATGAGCTTGTGGTCGTTGATATTGATCTTTAGTATTATCTTTATAATCTTTTTTGTATTAAAAAATATTATCAGAGCTATTCTTGATCCAAGCCAAAAATTAATCAAAGATTTCTATGAATCTAAAGCAAAGAAAAATCAGTCCTTAATTTCTCGTGGTTTGCTTAACTTTATTCAAGGTGAGTGGATAAATGCTAGAAAGGATTTGGAAGGATCTGCAAAAAATTCACCTATGCCCATCGTTAATTATCTTACCGCAGCATTTTCTGCATATGAAGCCGGAGACTTTGAAGATGCTGATCAGTTACTGATAAAGGCTCAAAAAAATAACACCAAAAAAGACACAGTCGTTGTGCTTATGAAAGCCAAAATTTATGCAAGGAATAAAAACTATACAAGGGCGCTAGAAATTCTTGAGCCATTGCATAAAGATGTTCCATCTAACAGTACTATTTTAAGACAGCTTTATGCGATATATATGAGCTTGGAGGATCCTGAAAATTTAAGAGATCTGCTACCACATTTAAAACGTTATAAAGTTTTCAAAAAAAATAAGATAAATGAAATTGAAATATATATATATCGCTCCTCAATAGAAATAATTTCTAAAAATAATGCCACTCACACTGAAGATCTGAACAACTTTTGGCATAAAATACCTAGAAGTTTAAAGAGAGAAAAAACAATTTTTTTACAATACGTCACAAAGCTGCATGAGTTTAAAGAGGACACAGCCGCTGAACTATTAATACATAGCTTCTTAAAATCTGATTGGGATGATGAGTTAATTAGACTTTACGGGTTAATTGCAGGACCTGATAATGAAAAACAGTTGAGATATGCTGAAAGCTTACTCTCAATTCATCCAGATAATCCAGAATTGATGCTAGCCCTAGGACGCCTTAACTTAAAGTGTAAGCTATGGGTCAAGGCACAAGATTACTTCAAGAGTTCTATAGCCATTAAGCCTAAGACTGAAACGTATATCGAGCTAGCTAGGCTAATGGAACATCAACATAAATACAAAGAGAGCTCTATTTATTACCAGCAAGGGTTGAGTTTGAACCACAATCAAAAAATTACTTAATAAAAAACTTAAGATGTTGTTTTATTTCCGTGTAGGAAACTAAAGCGATTAAATTTGTGGCCCTGCTTTAATTATTTTTCTCGACACACTATATTTTTGGATATTATCAATAAATAATTTTGCTAGTTTTTCCGCCTGCGAATCATAAGCTTTCTTATCGCTCCAAGTATCTCTTGGGTTGAGAAAGTTAGAATTAACTCCAGGTATGCTGACAGGTATATTTAAGTTTAAAATTGGCAACTTTGTAGTTTCTATATTTTCAAGATCACCGTTCTGTATGGCAGCAACAATACTGCGCGTCACTGGAATTGGGAATCTTGAACCATTTCCATCAGACGCACCTGATCCTCCAGTCCAGCCAGTGTTGACAAGATAGACTTTGCTTCCAAATTGATCTATGTATCTCATCAATAACTCTGCATAGACTTTAGCAGGTCTGGGCATAAACGGTGCACCAAAACAAGTTGAAAATGTTAGATGTATACCTTTTTCACCACCCATTTCTGTAGACCCTACTCGTGCAGTATAGCCACTGAGGAAATGATAAGCTGCAGCTTCTTTTGATAAAACAGACACTGGCGGTAAAACCCCCGAAACATCACAGGTTAGAAAAATAACATTTTTTGGTTCACCAGCTCTATTTTCCTTACTTCGCAAATCTACGTGCTCAAGAGGATAACTGCATCGACCGTTTTCTGAAAGGGATGTGTCATCATAGTCTGCAGTTCTTTTATCACTTACAGAGATATTTTCTACAATCGCACCAAATCGGATAGCATCCCAAATAACCGGCTCATTTTGTTTACTTAAATTTATAGTTTTGGCGTAACATCCACCTTCCATATTGAACACAGCACCCTTAGTCCAGCCATGCTCATCGTCACCGATTAAGTATCGATCTGGATCTGCAGAAAGTGTTGTTTTTCCCGTACCAGAAAGACCAAAAAATAGACATACATCACCATCTTTACCTACGTTAGATGCACAATGCATAGACATTACGTCTTTTCCAGGGAGAAGATAATTTTGTACTGAAAACATTGCTTTTTTCATTTCACCAGCATACTTAAGGCCTGCTATTAGCACCTTTCTTTGCCCGAAGTTTATAATTCCTACTGCTTCACTATTTGTACCATCACGAACTGGATCGCAAGTAAAATTAGCAACATGTAAAATCTTCCAGGTTTCCTTGCTAGAAGGATTGTAGCTTTTTGGTCTGATAAACATATTTCTAGCAAATAAATTGTGCCAAGCTGTCTCGGTTGTAACCTCAACAGGCAAGTAATGATCGGGATCCTGCCCAACATGCAAATGAGACAAATAACGATCTTTTTGTAATATATGATTTTCAACTCGTGCCCATAAATCATTAAATTTATCTTGATTGAATGGCCGATTAACTGGACCCCACGCAATTGAATTTTTGCTACTAGACTCTTCGACAATGAATCGATCAGCTGGAGATCTTCCGGTTCGATTGCCGGTAACGGATAAAAATGCTCCAGTATCTGTTAAGTGCCCCTCACCATTTTTAAGAGCCATTTCTATAAGTTCAGATGAGCATAGGTCCCTAAAAATTGTTGCATTCGAATTTTTCATAAATGTCATTAGTGTTGATCCTATCGAAGATTTTGAATCGAGTTTTAATTTTTATTGAATTTCAATGGAAACTCAACTCTGTTTAGCAGATTATTAATAAAAAACATATGAATTATGCCAGAAAAATAGTCACTAGTGGAGCTTTCATGATAAATTTTAAAACCCCCTCATTTATCTATTGTTTTAGACTTAAAAAATAGAATGTATGCCACTTTTAGTCATCATATTTACTACTCTCAGTAAATCTATGTATCTGTCTCCGTTGTTTTTTAGTCGGTCGCTGGCTTTTATAATGTATTCCTGCGTTTAAAGCTTTTCTTGTAGCATTATTTTTTGTCCTATTATTCAGACTTTCTTCTGTTTCAGAATACATGGCTATAGCTTTAATAGCAGAAAATCTCTTTTCACACAGATTTTTTACTACCACTGTTCTTTCATCTATTCCCTGTTTAATGCGTAATTTTGTCCCTAGTGTGAGATCTTTGCTAACTTTAACCCTTTTCCCATCAACTTGAACCTTTCCAGCAATTATAGCTGCTTTCGATAGACTTCTTGTTTTGAAAAAACGGGCAGCCCACAACCACTTATCTAAACGAATTTTTTCCTCAGAAAAACTTTCTTGGATTATCGGAAGAATTTCACTGAAATAACCTATCGAATTAAAAATATCAATTTTAATAGCGCTCTTTTTACTGTCAGGCTTATTTACTCCTAAAATATACTTAATACCAAAGTGTTCAGCAGCCATTAAAATAGTTGGTGAATCATCTATAAAAAGTGTTTTTTTAGGGTCAAATTTTGTTCGTTCTGCTAAAGCCACCCAAAACTCTTGGCTTTCTTTCGGGTGCTTAAATTCGTGAGATGTATAAATTGTATCCAACTCTTTATCTATATTTGTGCTTTTAATTTTCAACTTTAAGCTTTCAGGGTGAGCATTAGTAATAAGGATACGTTTTTTTTCTGAAGATTTAAGCTGTTCAAGGAACTCAAGCACAAAAGGCCTAACTTTTATTAAATGACTTATTTCTTTTTTTAGCTGATAAATATTCACATCCAATTTCTCAGACCAGTATTCAGTTGAATACCAATTTAGTGTGCCTTTTATTTGATTGGTAAGCTGTTTAATATATTCATTGGCATTGCTTATCGAGATACTGTGAATTTCTGAATATCGTTTAGGTAAATGATTAAGCCAAAAGAAATTATCAAAATGAAGATCCAACAAAGTCCCATCCATGTCTAATAAAACAGTATCAATGTCCGCCCATTTAAAATTTCTATTATTTGATGAGATTTGATTTTCTTTATATTTTTTCATATTTTTTATTTTTTAGTGCTGATAAAATAACGTATTAAATATATGGATATCTAATATAATTTTTGCTTAAACAGTTCAAGACTATAATAGTTTACTATTCAATTTCAAATTATCTAAAAAGAGCAAATAAATTGACAGCTGAAAATATTTTCCTTGTAGGGCCTATGGGTTCGGGAAAGACAACTATTGGCCGCACGTTGGCTGGAATTCTCAATTTCAAATTCTTTGATTTAGATTCTGAAATTGAGAAAAGATGTGGTGCTAATATACCATGGATTTTTGATGTGGAAGGGGAGAATGGATTCAGAGAGCGTGAATCTCGAATTTTAGAGGAGCTTTCCTCTTCGACCGGTATGGTTCTAGCTACAGGTGGTGGTGCTGTGATTCGTAAAAAAAACCGCGAGATCCTAAAGAAAAATGGCTATGTCGTTTACCTAAATGCCCCAATAGAAAGATTAGTTGAAAGAACCTCCCATGATCATAATAGGCCACTTTTGCAAGTGGAAAATCCACGTGAGGCAATTGAAAAAATGATTTTGGAACGTGAGTCTTTTTATCAAGATGTAGCCAACTTCGTTCTTATTACAGATAAAAAAAGACCACGACTAGTTGCAAATGAGATCGCTTGCGAAGTTCGTAAATTGATACTCTGATGTGGTACATTCTATTATTAATATAACTAATAAAGAATAATAATTGTGGAAAAAACAAATACACTTTTCGTTGACCTTGGAGATAGAAGCTATCCTATCTTTATTGGTGAAGGATTGCTTGCATCATCAGAACTTTTGGCGCCATATATACATGGAGATCAGTTGTTCATAGTTACTAATGAGGTTATTGCGCCTCTCTATTTAGAACTTTTAGTTGAAAAATTATCATTGCACCATACTGTTGAAACCCTAATTTTACCCGATGGCGAGACTTATAAAAACTTAGAGATATTGAATACAATTTTTGATGCTCTTTTATTAAAAAAATTCAATCGTTCTGCGACACTCCTAGCACTTGGCGGCGGCGTTATTGGTGATATGACAGGGTTTGCTGCTGCTTGTTATCAGAGAGGCGTAAATTTCATACAAATACCCACAACGCTTCTCGCACAAGTAGATTCCTCTGTGGGAGGTAAGACAGCAGTAAATCATAAGTTGGGAAAAAATATGATAGGAGCTTTTTATCAGCCAGAATGTGTGATGGTTGATATATCCTTATTAAAAACGTTACCAGACAGAGAATTTAAAGCAGGCCTAGCTGAAGTTATTAAGTACGGTTTAATTGCTGATGTCGAATTTTTTTATTGGATAGAAAAAAATATAGATCAGCTATTAGCTAGAGATCCTGATTCTTTGTGTATAGCTATTGAAAAGTCATGCTCAAATAAAGCAAAAATTGTTTCAAGAGATGAGCGTGAAAATGATATCCGAGCAATCTTGAATCTTGGTCATACGTTTGGCCATGCGATAGAAACCTTTTTTTCTTATAAGGGCTGGTTGCATGGGGAGGCAATATCCGTTGGAATGACAATGGCAGCGAAGCTTTCAAGTGAGCTAGGATCGATTGAGACAGCCGACTATATACGCATAAAAGATCTTTTAGTTCGCTGTGAGCTACCAGTCTCCAAACCAGACGAAATGACGTCCGGAATATTCTTAGAGCTCATGTCAGTAGATAAAAAAGTAATTGACGGTAACCTCCGCCTTGTACTTCTTGAGTCTATAGGTAAGGCTGTAGTAACTTCTAATATTGAGCGAGATATTCTAATAAAAGTGCTATAATGTGTGGATACAAATCTTTAACTATATTTCTTTGAGTTATAGGTTTTATTTATTTCATCACATTGTGACATGTTTTATTTGGGTGTAAAATTGCGTTTAATTTCCAGCAGTTCAATCATTTAATGTCTCTGAAACAGCTGGCCCTTAAACCTTCAAAGCAGGGCTATAATTTATGCAGACTGGCCTATACGATTTAAGCGAATTCAAAGATAACTGTGGATTCGGGTTAATTGCCCATATAAAAGGGAAGACTAGTCATCGCGTATTAAAAACAGCTATTGAAGCGCTAACATGTATGACGCATCGTGGAGGTATTGCCTCTGATGGAAGGACTGGCGATGGTTGCGGGTTACTCCTACAAAAACCAGATTCTTTTATGCGTAACATCGCTGTATCTTTATTTAACAAAAAACTTCCTGAATTATATGCGATTGGTTCAGTGATGCTTAGTCAAAATACAGATCACAGAAGCAATGCAAAAATTACTATGGAGAGGAACTTGCATGACCAAGGTCTTGAAATAGTTGGCTGGAGAAAAGTGCCCACTAACAATGATTGCCTTGGTGAAATAGCTGTAAAAACCTTACCTGTTATAGAACAAATATTCATCACAGCAGGAAATCTCGATAAGAAAAATTTTAATGCTAGATTATTTGTCGCAAAGAGAAAATCAGAAATAGCACTCACATCGGATAATTCATTCTACATTGCAAGCCTAGCAGAAAATATTATTAGCTATAAAGGGCTAATGATGCCTATTGATTTACCAAAATTTTACCCTGACTTAGCTAACCCTCTATTGGAAACAGCCATTTGTATTTTTCACCAACGCTTCTCTACAAATACCAGTCCTCAGTGGCCTTTAGCACAACCATTCAGAATGTTAGCCCATAATGGAGAAATCAATACATTAGCTGGTAATCGAAACTGGTCTCTAGCTAGAACACCGAAATTAAAAACACCCCTATTACCAGATTTAAATGAAGTGGCTCCTCTCGTGAATAGCACAGGCTCAGACTCCTCTAGCCTTGATAATATGCTAGAGTTTATGGTTGCTGGAGGAATAGATCTTCATAAAGCGGTTCGAATGCTTGTGCCACCTGCTTGGGATAATAACCAAGAATTTGGACTAGAAGAAAGAGCTTACTTCGAATATATGGCTATGCATATGGAGCCCTGGGATGGTCCAGCAGGAATAGTAATTACTGACGGTCGCTATGCTGTATGTACATTAGATAGAAATGGATTGAGACCTTCTCGATGGGTTCTTACAGATGATGACATTATAACAGTAGCCTCAGAGATTGGCGTTTATGGATATGACCCTAAAAATGTAACTGCAAAAGGACGCTTAGGACCTGGGGATATGCTCTCTATAGACACTAGCAGTGGCAGTATTATGAACGCTGCACAAATTGACAAAGAGCTTGCTTCCGCAAACCCCTACCAAGCCTGGCTCAATGAAAGAACTATAAAAATAATGTCATCTTTAGATGACGAAAGTATCGAAGTTGAGGGCGCTCTAAGCAAAGAAAGAATTCGAAACTTCATGAAAATGTTTTTAGTATCTTCAGAGGAGAAAGAACAGGTTTTACGTCCTCTTGCAGAGGGTGGACAAGAAGCAGTCGGCTCAATGGGTGATGATACTCCAATGGTAGTTCTGTCATCTAGAAGTCGCAGTTTTTATGATTATTTCAGACAACAGTTTGCACAGGTGACTAATCCACCGATTGATCCTTTACGAGAGACATTAGTGATGTCTCTTAAGACACAACTTGGAGCAGAGGGGAATATTTTCTTTGAAACTCCTGAACATGCAAAACGTATTAATTTATCCAGCCCCGTATTATCACCAACAAAATATTATGCACTTAAAAATAATACGCAAGATGACTACTGTGTAAAAAAATTCAGTGTCAACTATCATCATGAGAAAGATTGCTTAGAGCAGGCAATAAAAAAATTATGCACAAAAGTAGCGGATGCTGTTAAGGATGGTGTTAGATGTTGTATCTTATCAGATTCCGATATTCAACCAGATAAGCTACCCATACAGATGTTAATGGCGGTTGGCTCAGTACATCATCATCTCATAAAACTGGGCCTTCGTTGTGATGCAAATATTATTGCATCAACAGCTTCTGCTCGTGACTCCCACCAAATAGCAACTTTAATTGGTTGTGGGGCTTCTGCTGTTTATCCTTTTTTAAGTTATCACGTGCTCTCTGATATGGTGGATTTGGGAGAAGTACTCTGCGATACCGGTACTGCCTTTAAGAATTACCGCCAAGGTATGAATAAAGGGTTATTAAAAATTCTATCAAAGATGGGGATTTCTAACATAGCTTCATATCGCGGTGCTCAGTTATATGAAATCATTGGACTGTCCCCTGAAATAGTCAGCACTTGTTTTGCAGGGACTCCAAGTCGTATAAGAGGGGCAGAATTCAAAGATCTGCAGGATGATCAGCAGAAACTTTCTGATCAGGCTTGGAGTGATCGTAAACCAGTAAGTCCCGGTGGACTCTTTAAATATGTTCACGGTCAAGAGTACCATGCATACAATCCAGACGTAATTACCACTCTTCATCGAGCGGTTAAAGAAAGTGATTATACGGCATGGCATGATTATGCTGATCTAGTGAATAAGCGTCCAATAGCTACACTCAGAGATCTTTTGAAAATTAAGTGTGGTATTAAATCAGTCCCTTTGTCCAGTGTAGAGCCAGTTGAAAAAATATTACAAAGATTTGATTCAGCGGGAATGTCCCTAGGGGCTTTATCTCCAGAAGCACACGAAGGCTTAGCCCAAGCTATGAATACATTGGGAGGTCGATCCAATTCAGGTGAAGGAGGGGAGGACCCCGCTCGCTACGGCACTATTAAAGCGTCTAAAATAAAACAGGTAGCTTCTGGTCGTTTTGGAGTCACGCCACATTATTTATCTAGCGCTGAAGTAATTCAAATTAAAATAGCACAGGGTGCAAAACCTGGAGAGGGAGGACAGCTTCCAGGCGGTAAGGTGAATGAGCTTATTGCTAAGCTTAGGTATTCAGTTCCTGGTGTGACTCTAATTTCACCTCCACCACATCATGATATCTACTCTATTGAAGATTTAGCTCAATTAATATTTGATCTTAAGCAAGTAAATCCACAAGCCTTAGTATCTGTTAAGTTAGTTTCTCGCCCTGGTGTAGGTACTATTGCTGCTGGGGTCGCAAAAGCTTACGCTGATTTGATCACAATATCTGGTTACGATGGAGGGACTGCTGCTAGTCCGTTAACATCAATACGTTATGCCGGATCACCTTGGGAGCTTGGTCTTTCTGAAACTCACCAGATGTTGAGAGCAAACGATTTGCGACATAAGGTTCGTGTACAGGCTGACGGCGGCTTGAAAACAGGTTTAGATGTTGTAAAGGCTGCTATTTTAGGCGCTGAAAGTTTTGGTTTTGGAACTGGCCCAATGGTTGCACTTGGATGTAAATATTTGAGAATTTGCCATTTAAATAATTGTGCTACAGGCGTCGCTACTCAGGATGCTGAGCTGAGAGAAAATTATTATAAAGGTACTGTAAATACAGCAAAGAATTTTTTTCTTTTTATGGCTGAAGAAACACGTGAGTGGATGTCAAAACTTGGGGTTAAAACTCTAGAAGAATTAGTCGGCAGAGTCGATTTATTAGAGATTTTTGATGGTGTGACAGAAAAACAAAGAAAACTAGATTTATCGCCAATACTACATACAGATAAGCTATTGGAGAGCAAACCGCAAACATGTGGTATTGTGAGAAATACTCCCTTCGATAAAGGCGGTTTAGCGGAAAAAATGGTTGAAGATATCTTGTCCGCCATTGAGACAAAAAAAGGCGGTGAATTTAAATATAATGTAGGTAACTGCGATCGCTCCATTGGAGCTAGGCTTTCAGGTGAAATAGCTAAGCGTCATGGTAACCAAGGCATGGCTGATGCGCCAATTAAATTAAAACTCGAGGGTGTTGCTGGCCAATCACTTGGAGTTTGGAATGCTGGTGGACTAAATATATATCTCTGTGGTGATGCAAATGATTATGTTGGTAAAGGAATGGCTGGTGGGAAAATTGTTATATCCCCACCAAAAGAAAGTAAATTTATTTCCTATACAGCACCTATTATAGGAAATACTTGTTTATATGGCGCAACAGCTGGAAAATTATTCGCAGCTGGTTGTGCAGGAGAGCGCTTTGCTGTCAGAAACTCTGGAGCCCATGCCGTAATTGAGGGTGCAGGCCACCATTGTTGTGAATACATGACAGGAGGTATAGTGGTTGTATTAGGTTCCGTAGGACCTAATTTTGGTGCAGGCATGACTGGCGGTTTTGCTTATGTTCTAGATGAAAATAAAATTTTTGTAGACAGTTATAATATGGAGCTAGTTGAAATACAGCGTATTACAACAGAATCAACAGAGAGCCATAGATCACATTTAGAGGCTATGATAGCTGAATTTGTTACAGAAACAGGAAGTATTTGGGGTCAAGAAATTTTAGATAATTTCGAAAATTTTATTAGAAAATTTTGGTTAGTTAAACCAAAAGCTGCGAGCCTACACAAATTATTGGCACATACACATATTGAATCCCAATGATTGGAAAAAAACGATAAATTTCGAGCTGAAGTTGATATCAGAGAGTTGAAGCTTATGGATGATAGATTAAATAATGATTTTCAGTTTGTTCAAGTAGACAGACATGATCCTGAAACAAAGGACATGTATAGTCGTACTAAAGAATTTGTTGAGATATATCAGCCAACTGAAGATAAAGATGCCTGTAATCAAGCACATCGCTGTCTAGATTGTGGAAATCCTTACTGTGAGTGGAAGTGCCCCGTCCATAATTACATACCAAATTGGTTAAAATTACTCTCGGATGGAAATATTATCGAAGCTGCCGAATTATGCCATTCTACTAATACGCTACCCGAAGTATGTGGTCGTGTTTGTCCTCAAGATCGATTATGTGAGGGGGCTTGCACTTTAAATGAAGAATTTGGAGCCGTAACGATAGGCAATGCTGAAAAGTATATTACAGATACAGCGTTTGCTATGGGCTGGCGACCAGATATGTCTAAAGTGATTAGGACCGATAAAAAGGTCGCTATTATTGGTGCTGGACCAGCAGGATTAGGTTGTGCTGATATCCTAGTCCGCAATGGTGTAAAGCCAGTAGTTTTTGATCGCTATCCAGAAATTGGAGGCCTAATTACTTTTGGAATACCAGAATTTAAATTAGAAAAATCAATTATGCAGCAACGTCGGGAAATATTTGAGGGTATGGGTATCGAGTTTAAGTTAAATACTGATATAGGTGTAGATGTTAGCATTGATGAATTAGTAAATGAATTCGATGCTATTTTCCTGGGTATGGGAACATATAAAGCGATGAAAGGTAATTTTCCTGGAGAAGACCTTTCTGGAGTTTATGAAGCGTTACCGTTCCTTATATCTAACGTAAATAGGAATATGGGTTGGGAACAGGATCCTAGTGATCACATAAGTGTGGATGGCAAGCAGGTTGTTGTTTTGGGAGGCGGAGATACTGCGATGGACTGTAATCGGACATCAATAAGACAAGGAGCAACATCAGTTTCATGCGCTTACCGTCGTGATCGAGAAAATATGCCTGGATCACGTAAAGAAGTTAAGAATGCAGAGGAGGAGGGAGTCCAGTTTCTATTTAATAGGCAGCCTATTGAGATTATTGGAAAAAATAAAGTTGAAGGCATTAAAGTGGTGACTACAAAATTAGGCGAACCTGACGAAAATGGTCGCCGTAAACCAATTCCAGTACCTGGAAGTGAAGAGATACTTCCAGCAGATATTGTGCTGATTGCATTTGGATTTCAACCTAATCCAGCACCATGGATGATGGATCTAGGAGTTAACCTTAATGATTGGAAAGGAGTTATTGCTCCAGAGGATCAGGAGTTTAAGTTTCAGACTACTAATCCCAATGTGTTTGCTGGCGGTGATATGGTTCGTGGATCTGATCTAGTTGTGACTGCTATCTGGCAAGGAAGGCAAGCTGGTGAAGGTATTCTTGACTACCTTAAAATCTAGAGATTTTCCTGATGATAGAACTTAAAAATGATCGCTTACTTCGGGCATTGATGTGTGAGCCTGTTGATATCACACCTGTATGGATGATGCGTCAAGCTGGTCGTTATCTTCCTGAATACAGAAAAGTTCGTGCTGAAGCTGGAGATTTTATGGCACTCTGTGCAAATCCAGAGAAAGCATGTGAGGTGACTTTACAGCCTTTAGAGCGGTACGATTTAGATGCAGCTATTTTATTTTCTGATATTTTAACGATTCCTGATGCTATGGGTTTGGGGCTTTTCTTTGAGTCAGGAGAAGGTCCTCGTTTTCATAATCCAGTAAGAACTGAAAAAGATATTAACAAGCTATCTGTCATAGACCCTTACAAGGATTTATCTTACGTAGTTGATGCTGTGATTAATATACGTCGAGAGTTAAATGGACGTGTGCCACTTATAGGATTTGCTGGCAGCCCATGGACACTCGCAACCTATATGATAGAGGGAAAATCCAGCCGTGATTTTTTGATAAGCAAGACGATGATGTTCAACCAGCCAGAATTAATGCATCAATTGCTTAATATTTTAACAGAATCAGTCATTGTTTATCTTAACGCACAAATTAAGGCTGGTGCACAAGCAATCCAGATCTTTGATACTTGGGGAGGAATGCTTTCTTTTGATGCTTATAAAGAGTTCTCATTACGGTATATGAAAAAAATTGTTGATGGTTTAATCAAAGAAAATGAAGGTAGAAAGGTTCCAGTAATTCTCTTTACTAAGGGCGGCGGCCAGTGGCTAGATGAGATCGTCGCTAGTGGATGTGATGCAATTAGCCTCGATTGGACGACTCATATTGGTAGTGCACGTAAAAGTGTAGGCGATAAGGTTTGTTTACAAGGCAATATGGATCCAGCAATTTTGCGATCAAATCCAAAACGCATAATAGAAGAAGTGAAGGCTATTCTGCTGCAATTTGGTGGCGGTACTGGCCATGTTTTTAATTTGGGTCATGGAGTAACTCCTGACATCAAACCAGAAAATGTAAGAGTGTTTATTGATGCTGTGCATGAGTTGTCATTAGTTCACCAAAACGCGTAACTAATCCAGGCTCATATTTTTCTAACCATGAAGTTTTTTTGTGTTCGAACATTACTATCACTGTAGAGCCAAATTTAAATCTCCCCATTTCTTCACCTTTCTTCAAATTGATGTTTTTAGAATTCATATTATCGATCAGTGGAACTTGAGGGTAGTAATGGCCGCGCCAAACAGACTCAATTCCAGCGACCATCATTGCACCTACTAAAATTACTGCACAAAGACCAACCGGAGTATCAAAAATACAAACTAGACGCTCATTTTTGGCAAATAGGTTATCTATATGGCTGGAGGTTTGCAAATTAACTGAGAATAGTTTCCCGGGAATATATCTTGTCAAAATTAGTTTCCCATCAATCGGCATATGCACTCTATGGTAATCTTTTGGAGATAAATATATTGTTATAAATTCTCCATTAAGAAAGCTTTTAGTATATTCATCATTAGATCCAAGCAAAGCTGTGGAAGAAAAATATTTTCCTTTAGCTTGAAGAATGTCTCCTTTATTAATCGAGCCCACCTGACTAACAACTCCATCAGCGGGACAGACTATCGAGGAGGCGTCGTTATCTATAGGCCTAACGTCTTTTTTTAATGCTCTTGTAAAAAAAGCATTGAAGTTTTCATAGCTATCGGGAGAATCTGATATTGCTTCATTAAGATTAATTTTATAGATCCTAATAAATAGTTTAATCAGAATATTTTTTAACCAAACAATCTTAGTTTCAGTCAAAATTGAACCACTTCTTGATAGCATATGCTGAGGAACCAGGCGTTGTAATGCAATAAACAACTCCGTGTAAAGTTTCTTCATCTTATTATTTTTCCACTAAAGTTTCTGGATGGTTACCCCATTCTGCCCAAGAACCGTCATAAGCGCGAATATTAGTGAATCCTAATATTCTGCCAAGCATATACGTAAAACCAGATCGATGATGAGATTGACAGTGAGTGATAGTATTTTTTTCTGCCGATATACCTAAATTTTCAAGTTTGATTAATGCATCTGTATGAATGCGTTGATTACGTTTGAAGTCCATCATTTTTGTCCAGTCACAATTTATGGCGCCAGGTATATGCCCTGCTTTTTCAGTATAGACTGTTGCACCAGTGAATTCTGCTTCACTTCTTGCATCCCAAATTTGAAGATTTTGATCACCCAATAAATTCATTAGCTCTTTAATATCAATTATAGGAGTTCGATCGATCGAAAAAGTACGTTGAACGGGCTTAGCTAAGGGCTTCTCAGAGGTTGTAGGGTGACCCTCGTTATGCCATGCAATTAGACCACCATTAAGGTAGGACCAATTCTTGTGACCTATTACATCAAGAGTCCAAAGGAATCTTCCAGCCCATCCACCGCCTTCATCATCGTAAGCAATAACATGTTTTTCTTCAGTTAGACCAATACTATTCATGATCTCTGTGATTTGCTCTATAGAAGGCAGCTTGTTGGGTATAGGAAACGAACCCGCCAGAAGACTTTTTGGGGACAAATGAATAGCACCAGGTATATGCTTTTGGGTATAAAGACCATCATTACATAGGTCAATAATCAGAATATTTGGTTCTTCAAGTTTAGTACTTAAAGACTCTGGTTCTATGAGATGTTGTAGTTTTGACATGATCACCTTTTCATCTTATTTAGATTTATTAGATTGACATTATCACTCAAGACCTAACCTATCTCTAGAATTTTTATTTTTCTTTTTCAGCGCCACGGACCATGTGCAGATAACTATCAAACCTATCCCGTCGGATTCTTCCATCTTCCACTGCTATGATCAATGCACAGCCCACCTCTCGTTGGTGACTACAGTTACGAAATTTACATTTCCCTAGATATTCGATGAATTCTATAAAGCCATTAGCAATTGCATCTGGTTCAAGGTGTAACAAACCAAACTCACGTACACCAGGAGAATCAACAACACACCCGCCATTATTGAGATGAAAAAGTTGAGAGGTAGTAGTAGTGTGAATTCCCTTTTTCTTCGATTCGGATAAATCTCCAACTTTTAAGTCAACCTTAGGTATTAGTTTATTCAGCAAAGAAGACTTTCCCACACCTGATTGACCTACCAGAACAGTTGTAAATTTATTTAGGTAAGCTTCAAGTTGCTCTACACCACAGCCATTTTTTGCTGATACTAAAAAATGATCATAATTTAAATTTTTATATTTATTTATTAATGAAAGCAAAGTTTTAGAGCTTTCTTTGTCGATGAGATCAGCTTTATTTACTATCAATAAAGGTCTTATAGATTGATTTTCAGACGCTACTATATAACGATCTATAAGATTTGAGTGAGGTTTTGGATAGAGAGCAATAACAATAGCTATTCTGTTGATATTAGCAGCTACAGCACGTAAATTTCCTCGATCATCAGGACGAGAAATTTGAGTTTCTCTTGGATGTCGCGCAATTATTACTCCGTAATCACCGTGATCCTTCCAGGTAACTTTGTCACCAGCTACAATTACAGGTAAATTGGCCCTCAAATGGCATCTTCGTGAAACTCTCTTTGAAAAATTTATTTCTTCAACATCAATCTGCGCACCATAACTTGCTATCACTGTGCCATGCTTTTCTAGCCCAATATTCTCAGAGCTCTCTTTTATATGAGCCTGTTGCGCGTTAGTTTCAGTGCTTGCATTCAATTGATTTTTTTCAATACGATTGCGTTGTTGTTTGGTTAATTGGCGCTTCGTCAATATTTTTCCTTTTTCGACAATAGTCTTCATCAAAAATTATATTTTAATCGTGTAAATACTATCATTTCTAGCTTATAAATACTTAAAGATAAAGCATCAGCATTATTTTTAAAAAATTATTTTCGAAAATATAATCAGAGAACAACATTTATAAAAATGCTTAACATGTATAAACTATGACAAATTTTAATAAATGGTGAAAATTTTAATGAACCACTCTGATAAAGAAAAAAAAGATGCGCTTAATCTTGTATGGATTGACTTAGAGATGACTGGTTTAGATACTCTTAATGACGTAATTATTGAAATTGCTACAATCGTGACAGATAAAAACCTCAATATTATTGCTGAGGGTCCAGTTTTTGCCATAAATCAAAAAAAAGAAATACTCGATAGTATGGATGAATGGAATACGAGACAGCATAATCGCTCTGGATTAGTGGATCGCGTGCTGCAAAGTAATACTTCTTTAATAGATGCAGAGAAAGGTACGATAAGATTTTTAGAAAAATTTGTAGATTCCGGAACTTCGCCTATGTGCGGGAATTCAATTTGCCAAGATCGACGCTTTTTATCAAGGGAAATGCCAAATCTAGAAAATTTTTTCCATTATCGTAATTTAGATGTTAGTAGTATAAAAGAGCTTGCTTTTCGATGGCACCCAGAATTACTAAATAGATTTAAGAAAAAAAGTTCACACCTCGCTATGGATGACATAAAAGATTCCATCATAGAACTCAAACATTACCGAGACTTATTTTTTAACATTCCATAATTAATGTAAAAATTATTTTCTATTTTATTTTTGTGAAATCGGTATAGCTGGAAGGCTATTCATTCTTGAGCTTATCCTCGCATATTTGTTTCTTTGTTGAGCTAAAGCCCAAGATATGTGCTCCTGAACCATTTTTGATGGGAAATCTTTTCTTGCGCTTAAAGATTCGACAACTTTTTTTGAGTGAGTCGCGTTACCTAATCCAATAGCAAGATTCCTGAGCCATCTTTCATAACCAATTCGTCTTATCGGCGAGCCCTCTGTATATTCTAAAAATTCTTCTTCTGTCCAAAGAAATAACTCAGCCAGCTCACGATCATCTAGATTATGTCGTGGAGTAAAATCTATCTCACTTGTAGTTTGTGCTCCTTTATTCCATGGGCAGATAGTCTGACAGTCATCACAGCCAAATACCCGATTGCCCATGGGTTTTCGGAATTCCTCCGGTATACTCCCCTTATTCTCAATTGTCAGATAAGAGATACATCTTTTTGCGTCAAGAACATTGGGTTCGGGAAATGCATCGGTAGGACAAACTTTAATACATGCTTTGCATTCTCCACATTTACTTGCTCCAGATGGCTTATCTTTTGGTAAAGGTAAGCTTGTATATATTTCCCCAAGAAAAAACCATGAGCCGCCTTCACTATTGATAATTAGTGTATTTTTGCCCATCCAGCCTAACCCTGCTTTTTCTGCCAGAGGTTTTTCCATTACAGGAGCGCTATCAACAAATGGCCTCTGTATTAAACTACCAGGAGCAGCCATTTCGATCTTTTTACTTAATTTTTTTAGTCGATTTCGAATCAAATTATGGTAGTCTCGACCTAACGCATAGCGTGAGATATATGCTTTATCACTATCTTTCAGCACAGCAATCATATTGCTATCGGGTGGAAGATAATTCATACGTGCTATTATAACTGAGCATGTGCCAGGTAATAACTTTTCTGGGCGATAGCGTTTATCTCCATGAGATGCCATCCACCCCATGTCTCCATGATAGTCATTTTCAAGCCACTTATTGAGTTTTTCACCTGTTTCACTTAAATTTATATCTGTGATGGCAACCTGCTGAAAACCCAGCTCAAAACCCCATTGCTTAATTTGGTTAGCAAGATATATATAATCTATTTGAGATTTTTTGGGTTGCATGATCTGTCGGCTATATGAAGTTAGAGTATAATTTTGCCAGATATTTTCCTAATAAAAAGAATTTTATACATAAATTGATATTTATCCATTATGTTTAATGTATCTAAGTAGAGAACAACTGATCTAAATGGCTAAAAAATGAAGTATTTACATATAGACAATATTTCCAGTGAAGATGAGATGATTACATTTGGCAAATTAGTAGGACGTATTTTGCTTGATTGTCGCTCAGAAAAGTCCAAAAAGGCTACCTTGCTTTTTTTTGAGGGCGATCTTGGAGCTGGAAAAACAACAATTTGCAAAGGAATACTAAATGCTTGCGGTTATGATGGCGTGGTAAAAAGTCCCACTTATAATTTGGTAGAGACTTATGAGCTTGCATCATCGAAATGCCACCATTTTGATTTTTATAGACTGGGATCTGCTGAAGAGCTAGATTATATTGGCATAAGAGATTACTTTCAGTCTGGAGATATTTGTTTAATTGAATGGCCAGATCGAGGTAAGGGGTTTCTGCCTTTGCCAGACTTATGCCTAAAGATATCAGCTAAGAGAAATGGTAGAGAGCTTAATATTGAATCTAAAACTCAGTTAGGAGAATTGTTCTTGAGTCACTTATCTTTAGCTAAGGAAAATTAACTTGGTTTATAAATATTACTATAATTTTCATATGCTACTAGCCGCAGTCTTTTTATTTTTTCTTGAGTCTACCTTTGCTGCAACTGTTAATGATGTGAGAGTTTGGACGGCCCCAGATCATACACGATTAGTACTCGATTTAAGTGATCAAGTAAAATATAAGATAAATTCTTTACAAAACCCAGATCGATTAATAATCGATATTGAAAACACTTCAATAAAAAAAAATATAATTAAAGTTAATCTCTCTGCAACTCCTATAATCTCTATTGAAAGCAACAAAAAAGAAAAAAATCACCTCAAAATAATACTGAATTTAAAAAAGCCTCTCAAGCCGAAGTACTTCATGCTTGGAGTGAATAAAAAATATAATAATAGGTTAGTAATAGATCTTTATGATATAAAAAAAATTGGGGCTAAAGAGACCTCTTTTGTTGCTCCTAAGGATCAGTTAAGAAATATTATTGTGGCTATAGATCCTGGACATGGTGGAGAGGATCCGGGGGCAATTGGTCCAAAAAGACTAATGGAGAAGCATGTAGTTTTAGCCATAAGCCAAGAATTAAAAAAACTATTAGATCAGAAGTTTGGTTATAGGGCAGTTTTAATTCGATCAAGTGACTATTATGTTCCTTTGCGTAAACGCACAAAAATTGCCCATAAAAAACGTGCAGATATATTCATCTCTATTCACGCTGATGCTTTTAAAAAACCGAGTGCAAAAGGTGCATCTGTATTTATATTATCTCGAAGTGGGGCCACTAGTGAAACTGCTCGTTATCTAGCAAAACGGGAAAATAGCACTGATTTAATTGGTGGTTCTGGTAGCGTTAGTCTTGATGATAAAGACCCTGTACTGGCTAGCGTACTTTTAGATTTATCTATGACTGCTACTCTAAATAGAAGCTTAGATCTTGGAAATTTAGTCCTCAAGTCCATGGGTAATATAGCAAGATTGCATAAAAATTATGTAGAAGAAGCTAGTTTTGTAGTTCTAAAGTCCCCAGACATACCATCTATTCTCATAGAAACTGGATTTATATCAAATCCTTCCGAAGCTAAAAAATTAGCTAATAAAAACTACCAAAAAAAATTAGCATATTCAATTTTTAAAGGCATAACTCAATATTTTTCGGGAAACTATCCTAACGGTACTCTTCTGGCTTCTGAAAAGCCAGATATTGAGAGACCTATATATTATGTCGTTTTGCCTGGTGATACAGCATATAAAATCTCTAAAAAATATAAAATATCAGTTAAAAAATTAATAGATTTAAATAATTTAAATGGAGATAAAATTTTCTCGGGACAGAAGCTTAGAATTATCGATAAATAAATATATATTTTAAGTACAAATATAAACATTTGGCGTAATGGTTCCGGGGATTAAAATTGGATACCCGCACTTTTTTTAGGAATATGCTTTTTCGTTACCTGCCAAAATGTCTCATTCCAGAAAGCATGTGCCTTAGTTGTTCTGATGCTGTAGCCATGGTAGCCAACAAATAAAATTCCGTCGTCTTCAATTTTATATATTAGTGCTTCCATTCCTGGGTCTTCTTCATAACCCCTAAGAATTATGAAGTCACCTATAGATACCTCTGGTCGTTCCATGATATATCCTATTTATTTAAAGCTCATTATTTTATAGTTCTGAGCAATCTATGTGAATAAAAAAATAATATTTTTGACAGCAACTATCACCCGGATAATCCATGATCCATTATTTCTGCAGGGGAGCCTATATTTGTTGCACCTACTATCTCTGCTGGCACACCAGAGGCAACTGAATGTGGAGGCACATTTTTTAGAACTACGCTAGCTGCAATAATTTTTGAGCCTTCTCCAATTTCAATGTTACCCAGTATCGTTGCACCTGGACCTATTAATACCCCACTGCGAACTTTCGGGTGGCGGTCTCCGCTCTCTTTCCCTGTTCCCCCTAGAGTAACACCCTGTAAAATAGATACACAATCTTCGATAACAGCAGTTTCTCCAACTACAAGGCCCGTTGAATGGTCAAGCATTACCCCTTGCCCAATTTTTGCAGCAGGGTGAATATCCACATCAAACACGACAGATATTCTATTCTGCAACATTAGAGCCAAGGGCTTTCTATTTTTTGACCACAATAGATGCGTAGCTCTCCATGCCTGGAGCGCATGGAAACCTTTATAGTAAAGAAAAGCAGATAAAAAGGTATGACATGCTGAATCACGATCAATCAATGCTTGTATATCTCTATAGATTGCTTCTTGAGTTTTAGCATCAGAGCTGAATGCATCATCAAATATATCTTGCAAAATATATTTTGTTACAGATTCATGATGAAGTTTACTAGCTAATAAGAAACTTAAAGAAGAGAGTAATGATTGATGAGCCAGTATAGTAGCATCAATATATTTGATTAAAGCAGGCTCAGTCTCACAAACTTGCTGGGCTTCTTTTTTTATCTTTTCCCACAGTAATTTTAAAGACGAAACTTGATTCATTGTGGCGCCACCTTATAAAGAATACAACGTTCACTCATTATCATAGCCTAAGTAATTTTTTTCCAGCTATGTTGGCTTTAATGGATAAATTAGTCTTAATTAGTCAACGTAAATTATATTTTTGGTTGACAGTCGACCTAACTCGCATATCATGTGAAATAGAAAATATTTATCAGAGGTGTTATATGTCAGTTAGTTACCTGAGACCCATTCGGCATGATTGGACAAAACAGCAAGTAGAGGATTTGCTTGAGCAACCTTTTAATGATTTGATGTTTCAGGCTCAATCAGTCCATCGTGAAAATTTTAACCCTAATGAGGTCCAACTAAGTACTTTATTATCTATCAAAACAGGCGCCTGTCCTGAAGATTGCAAGTACTGTCCTCAAAGTGCGCGTTATGACACAGGGCTTGAAGTAGAAAAGCTACTGGCTGTCGAAAAAGTAATAGAGGAGGCAAAGTTAGCAAAAGATGCTGGGGCCACTCGTTTTTGTATGGGCGCTGCATGGCGATCACCAAAAGATAAAGATTTACCATATGTTACAAAGATGGTGCAGGAAGTAAAAAAGTTAGGCTTAGAAACTTGTATGACTCTTGGTATGCTTAAGGAAAATCAAGCTCAAGCATTAGCAGATGCTGGTTTAGATTATTACAACCATAATCTTGATACATCCCCTGAATACTATGGCGAAGTTATTACTACTAGAACATACTCTGACCGTCTAAATACTTTAGGTAATGTTAGAAAATCTGGTATGAAAGTCTGTGCTGGAGGTATTGTGGGCATGGGCGAGGGCAAGGCAGACAGAGCCGGATTGCTCATGCAGTTAGCAAGCCTCCCACAACATCCGGAGTCAGTGCCTATAAATATGCTGGTAAAAGTTGATGGTACTCCATTTGAGAACGAAAAAGACCTCGATCCATTTGAATTTATTCGGACAATTGCAGTAGCTCGCATTATGATGCCTGAGTCTCATGTGAGACTGTCAGCTGGTAGAGAAAGTATGAGCGATGAGTTACAGGCGTTAGCTTTTTTAGCTGGAGCAAACTCTATATTTTATTGTGATTCACTTTTAACAACTGCAAATCCTGAAGCCAATAAAGATATGGCTTTACTTAATAGACTCGGCATTGTCCCTGAAAAAAATAAAATAAATACAGACCCTTCAGATCAAGAAGAAACCCTACATAAAAAAATATTATCAGCTAAAACTGATCATTTATTTTATAACGCCGTTAATTAGGAAAATCGATTCATTATGCATTCAATGGATCAAAAACTTTCTATTAAACTTGCCCAAAGAAAAAAGGCTAGTCTTTATCGGCAACGTTATCTATTACAATCTCCACAGTCATCTAGAGTTATAGTTGATGGAAAAAGTTACCTAGCTTTTTGTAGCAATGACTATCTCGGTCTTTCGAATCACCCATCAGTTGTTGATAGCTTTAGAGTAGGGCTAGAAACTTTCGGAGTAGGTAGCGGTGCATCCCATTTAATTTATGGTCATTCATCAGAACACCACGCACTTGAAGAGGAGCTAGCAGAATTTACTCAAAGACCAAGAGCCCTTTTATTTTCAACTGGATATATGGCTAATTTTGGGACCATAAATGCACTCTGCGGCAAAGGTGATAATATTTTTGAAGATCGATTGAATCATGCCTCATTAATTGATGCTGGTTTAGCAAGCCCTTCTAAATTCTCACGTTATAGTCATTCCGATGCATTGGATCTATCCAATAGAATGGAAAATTCCTCTGGTAGTAAGCTGGTAGTTACAGATGGTGTATTTAGCATGGATGGCGATATAGCTGAATTGCCGCAATTAGCTAAAGTTTGTCAAAAAGGGCAAGGGTGGCTTATGGTCGATGATGCACATGGATTTGGAGTGATGGGAAAAAATGGTGGTGGATTAGCAGAACATTTTAACTTAACCACTGAAGAAATACCTATCCTTATTGGCACCCTTGGGAAAGCATTTGGAACTTTCGGAGCTTTTGTCGCTGGCTCTGAGGCACTTATTGAAACTTTAGTACAATTTGCTAGAACCTATATTTATACTACTGCTCTTCCACCAGCATTAGCTTCAGCATCACGTGTCAGCTTAAAGATATTACAGCAAGAGACATGGCGCCGTGAAAAACTTAATCACCTGATAAGTTATTTTCAAGAAGGAGCAAAATCTCTAGATATCAATTTGATGGAATCCCTAACCCCTATACAACCAATTCTTTTGTATGACGATAATCTTGTAATGAAAGTTGCAAATCGTCTTAAAAATAACGGTTTTCTTGTCGGTGCAATTCGTCCACCAACTGTTCCTCTAAATACATCCAGATTACGAATAACTATCTCCGCAAAACATGAAGAAAACGATATTGATGCGCTTCTCGAGTCACTAAACAGAATACTCAGAGATCTAAGGGCTGCAGCTAAATGATTATTAATGGTGCACCTGAACTGACTGAAAAATTGGCCACATGCATTTATCCTTGTACAGGTAAACCTTTTCAGTCAGATCCATTAGTGCTCATCCACGGCTGGGGTTCTGATAGTGAAACCTGGAGCCTAATCCTACCTGAACTTAGAAAACAACTAAATCTAATAACTATTGATTTACCTGGGTTTGGTTACAGTGAATTTTATAAAGAAGATATAAGTTCAACGGAGCAATCAATTTTAGTTAATCATTTTATTGACGCTATTTTGAAAGTAATACCTAATAATTGTAGTTTAATGGGTTGGTCTTTAGGGGGAGCTATAGCAACAACAATGATAGGCCAATATCCTTTAAGGTTTTCTAACTTAATAACAATTGCAACTAATCCATGTTTTGTCAAAAAAAACGATTGGGATTCTGGTATGCCGAGTAGCATGTTTAACAACTTCTTAGAATTATTTGAGAATGATCCATTAGTCTGCTTAAAAAATTTCCACCATCTTCAACGCACTGGTGACTTAGAAGAAAGAAAATTATCTAAATATTTACAACCTAGTGAAATAAAAAAAATTTCTCTTTTTACGAATTCGATTAAAAAAAATAATAGACATATTTATTGGTTAAGAGCTTTAAAACTACTCCAAGAAATTGACAACAGAAATATTTTGAAATCTTTAGAGTCACCAAGCCTTCATTTTTTTGGTGAGAATGATCAATTAGTAAATAATCGAGTAGCTGATCAAATCATAGCGTTTAATCCATCTCATAAAATTAAAGTTTTCGAACAGAGATCCCATTTGCTTCATATAAGTAATGCAAAAGAAATAGCCTCCACCACAATAAATTTTATAAAAGAAAATCGATATTTTTTAAATAAAAAGAGAATAGCCAATTCTTTCAGTAATGCTGCAAGCACATATGAATCAGCATCTAGATTACAGTCCCAAACTGGAAAAAAGCTCTTAGCTATGATGCCCAATCAAATAATACCAAATACAATTATTGATCTAGGTTGTGGCACCGGTTGCTTCGTTAAATCTATTCAGGATAAAAATAGTTGTTCAAAAATTATAGGTCTAGATCTAGCTGAGGGAATGCTTCAGATAGCAAAATCACAATATGATTATGCTGATATTTGGCTTTGTGGGGATGCAGAAAATATTCCACTAGCCGATAACTCTGTAGATATTATATTTTCTAATTTAACTTTTCAGTGGTGTAGCCAGACAGCCACCTTAGCTAAAGAGATTACTCGTATTTTAAAACCGGGCGGGAAACTCTTATTTACTACTCTTGGCGAGAATACGTTACATGAATTAAAAGCATCCTGGACGAAAGTAGACAGCTATATTCATGTTAACAAATTTTTAGATGAGGATATTTGGAAAATAGCTTTTGTAAACGAGGGTATTCAGTTCGAAGATTTTCAAGTTTGTAATTATAGCTTAGAGTATGATGATCTCAGTGATTTGATGTATGAGCTCAAAAAATTAGGGGCACATAATTTAAATTCGGGGAAAAAAAAATCAATGACTAGTAAAAAAAATATACGTAATCTTATTAATGCGTATGATCAATATAGAGACTCAAAGGGAAATTTGCCTGCTACATGGCAAGTAATTTTTGGGGTGGGTGTCCTCGGTGCGTAAATCATACTTTATTACAGGAACCAGCACAGGTGTTGGAAAGACACGTGTTGCCTCAGGTATTCTTGCTGGAGTATCAAGATTAGGTTTTTCTACTGTAGGCTTTAAGCCAGTTGCGGCTGGATGTGAACGGACAATAGATGGTTTACAGAATGATGATGCTCAGATGCTGTTATCTCAAACATCCTTACCATTAAGTTATGAGCAAATTAATCCTATAGCTCTTGAGCCTGCTATAGCCCCTCATATAGCAGCTAAAGAATTAGGTCAGCGCTTGAGTGCTGATCGTCTAGCCGGATTTTATCGAGGCCTCATGACAAATAACCCAGATTTTTGTGTAGTGGAAGGTGCGGGGGGCTGGAGAGTTCCAATTAATAACCAAGAAAATTTCTCTGATTTCGCAAAATTAATTAAATTACCTGTAATACTCGTTGTCGGTATAGATCTTGGTTGTATTAATCACGCTATACTAACCGCTGAAGCTATCCGTAAAGATAATTTAGTATTAGCAGGTTGGGTTGCTAATCAAATTGTGCCTGTGATGAATCGTTATAAAGAAAATATATCAACATTACAACACTGGATCTCATCACCAATGATTGCAGAATTAGCTTATAATCAGAATGCTTCACCTGATGAGACAGCTGATCAGTTGGATATAAAATCTTTGTTATAATATTTAAAAGAGGATTTCTTAGTACTTAAACACGATGGTGAATTTTATGGGTATGAGAAGCAAGGAAGAATATAGTGAAGAAGATTTAGCTAGAATTAACGAGGCAGTCAATTCTGGAATTCATTCTGTTGAACGAAAACCTTTTAGATTTAGGTTATTATTCTGGTGGTGGGTTGTAGTCGGAATATTAGGCGGCATTAGTTGGCTATCAGCTAAGCTCGTTGGTGTTGTTTAAACTTAAATTATAGGTATTTATATTGCAGATTTAAAAAATCTGCAATATAGTTTTTTACCTTGAAGCGTGTTTCGAATTGATCATATTTTGAGTTTCAGATCTCTTTTACACACACCATAAGTTTCCCAGTATTTTCTCCAGTATACAATTTTTTCACACCATCAAGAGCGTTCTCTAAACCCTCTGATACATCAAGACGAACTTTAATTTTTCCCTCAGACATCCATTTAAGGATAGCCTCGTTAGCTTCAGGAAAACGTTCCAGATAGTCCAAAATAATAAAACCTTGAATTTTAAGCCTATACATTAATATCAGGCTATAATTATAGGGCCCTGGGACACGTTCTAGGGCGTTATATTGAGATATAAGACCACATGTAGGGATCCTTCCATGTAAATTCATTAACTTCAGACATTCATCAAGAATAGTGCCGCCAACATTATCAAAATATATATCAATACCATTTGGGCAACTCTTAGAGAGCGCATCAGGCAAGTTTGCAGTTTTATAGTTAATGGCTTCATCAAAACCTAGATCTTCTTTGATCCATCGACATTTTTCATCAGATCCCGTTAATCCAACTACACGACAGCCTTTAATTTTTGCTATCTGGCCAGCAATTGATCCAACAGCGCCGGCTGCAGTCGACACCACTACAGTTTCTCCAGCCTTAGGCACACCAACATCTAATAAGCAAAAATATGCTGAGGGCCCAACAAGAGCTAGAGTTGCAAATGCATCTATCACAGGTACATTGTCGACTTCACTCAATAAACCTACAGACTCCGGTGAACCAATTTGATAGTCAGACCATGTTCCAATTCCACTTACAATATCACCCTTCTTAAAAGCAGGAGTCATGCTTTTGAGGACCGTACCACATACTACTCCCCTCATTGGGTCGTCGATTGCAACAGGCGGCATATATTGCTCCTCATCACTCATCCAAATCCTATTTGTAGGGTCTAAGGACAAGTAGTTAAGTTGAAAAAGACACTCACCATCTTTCGGTTGAGGAATATCTTCTTTTTCGAAACTTAATGTATTATTCTTGATATTTCCAATAGGTCTCTCTCGAAGTCGCCAGACACGATTATTTTTAATCATAATTAATCCCCTAAAAATTCTTTATTAGTTCAGCACAAATTTTGTTAAACAATCACAACACATACTAAATATATTATAAATGATAAATACGCCAATTTTTAGAAAGTAATAAGATACTTAAGCTATCTGACAACAAAAACATCGTACTTAACAAAACCGTTATCACCAAATTGTATTTCCACCATCTTATTGATAGTTTGGATCTCATTAAGCCAACCATATTTTTCAGATGAAGTCTGAAAAGTAGGAGCCGCAACAAAATAAGGTATATCTTTATATGTTAATAGCTCTCCATTCGTCAGGCGCTGTAAACTTTCAGGAGTATTTTTTATTATTCCATTGTATGTTATATAAATGTAAGCATCATCATCAGTTTTTATTAGTCCTCTTACATCTAGACGAAAATTTCCAGAAGGCATGATACGCAACCAGTCAGCTCCAGGAGCAATAAATTTACCATTAATTTTTGGCCCAGCAACCCAACCCCCTTCTCGGACATTAACTATCATCATGCCATCATCAATTGCCAATGGGGGGTCCAAGGGAGCCTCATAGCTCATTATGTATTCGGTAGTGATATTGGTGCTTTGTATAGTTGTGTCTTCTTTTTTCATAAACAACCCTCATAATAGATTTAAGTATATAACTCTACATTTACATATAGTTACAGTATGTCATCTGCTGGTAAAGAATCCTTTTAGTCTGTTGCTAATTCCTTCACAGGCGACCCCTTGAACTTGAGCTATCAATGGTATGGGGGGACCAACTCCTAATAAATAAGACGAACCTTTACTATCTACTTTTATCTTCCCTTTTTCAGTTAGGTTCCTTAGATCCCAAATAGTAGCTTCGTAAGATGAAGTTTTATCCCAACTCTTAAAACCAAAGCAACCACCACTTGGAGCCATACCGCAAGTCATAGAGCCACTTTCTTTACTGGTTTCGGTGCTACCGTCAACCCATACAATATATCTAATCTTTAGCTTTTGAATTTGGTTAGTTATTACAATCCTATTGAGAATTATCTTCATACGATTTAGATTTAGTGGAGCTATTCTTGGCTCAAACCAAGGATAAAATTTATCCAGAAAATTTTTTTCTTGCATAACATTCAAATTTTTAGATCTAGAAATATTGTTCCCAATACAGCTTATAAAGCCAGGTTCTGTTTCATAAGAGTTCCCATGTCTTCTTCCCATAATAACTATTTTTTCTTCACTATCCATACTGAGCTTTGTGGAGCTAGATTTTTGTTCATCAACAACAGTTGAGGTTGAGCAACCAGATATAAAAGTTAGAATCAACACAGTCAAAAAAAATGAATAGCCGAAAATAACTTCACTTAAATTATTGGCTTTCATTTTTTACTGCCTTTTCTTTGTTAATCCAGTTGCGTATTTCAGGAATTTGATTGAAGCCAGTGATAATTTGTACTCCAGCGTCACGCAGTGCTGCATTAGTAGCTTGATGTAGCGCTTTTTCTTGAGAGCCCAAAAATCGTGTTTGAGTTCTTCCGTATGAGCTTATGATCCATTCACAAATACTGGAGCCTTCACTATCAAAAATTTCCAGCTTATATTTTATCCATATTTCAAAAACATTTACGCTTGTTTCACGAGGTAAAGAGAGCTGAAGATCCTCAACTATAACTGAAACATATAAGTCTAAGGATTTTGTTGGTCTCAGGGGTCTCGTGATAAATTCTGATACACTTTGATACATAGAGCTAAAAGTTTGATTTAGCAACTCACTCTGAGATTTCCCAAGCGAAATAGTAATTTTTTCATCATCTTTTTCTCTAATAAATGAGTAATTAGTGAATGAACTATCAAGCACAAGGCCTATCTTATAAGGAAGTTCTTTTATTAAAGCTGGTGGATGTTCACTAACAACAACTACATGGGTTGAACAGCCCATTAAAAATAATTGAGTAATAATTAAAGAGATAAAATTTTTTTTTTTGAATATAGCTGTCATATTAATCATTTAATATATTTAGATGAAAATTTTACTCAAGTCCAGTGAGGCCTATAAAAGTTCCATTATTATCATAACTTAACTCTCGCATTAACGCAGAAAAACGTGTGGCGGTTTGCAAATTGCCTCCTTCAACTTTGAAGTGAACTGGAAAGCCGACAGTATGAATGCGAACCAGCCTATCAGCCCCTTCAAGTTTATTGATTTTATCAGTTGCTTTTAGAACTTGACCTATAGAGCCCCCGGTAAAATCATCGCCAAATACATATAAGCTAATTTTATTTTTTGAAGAATAAAACTGTCTTATAGCTTTTTGTATACCTTCTACAGGGCTTGAGTTACTGAAGGGCGCCCAAGTTGTTAATCGACTTAATATAGCTTTTCGTCTAGCAGGTGTATCGGGTATCCATTTTTTATTAAAACTAGAGAACATATAGTCACCCATATCGTTCATTACCTGAATACCCTTAACTTGGGGATAAATATTAAGAATATTTATCATCTCTTTTTTCACTCTGGTCCAAGCAAAATTTGACATACTACCTGATGTATCTATGATAAATACAATGTATTCACTATCAACTGGTATGCCGCCAATTACATCTTTTTTTGATTTTTTTTGGGTTTTGACTAGCCGGCGCATTTCGTCAGTAAGATTTTGTTGTGCTAACTCAAGCTTGACTTTTTTGTCAATAAATACTGAGTTTTTTTGTTGGCTTTTGATCAGTTCTTGTTCGAGACTAGCTACTTCTTTTCTAGCATCTTGGAACTGAATCTCTTTATATTTTAGTGTTTCTTTCAGTACATTTATTTCCCCGCGTATTTCAAATAGTTTTTTTTGTATAACTGGAATGCTTGATAATGTTGGATCTTTTTCGGTTTGAAGAAATGATGAATCAACAGTTTTTGCAATTAATAGTAAAAGTACTATTGCTCCAAAACCGCAACTTATAACATCTAGAAATGAGATGCTAATTTCACTTATATTTCTTCTGTTTTGACGTCTCTTGCGAGTCATGGCCAATCTCTTGATGGGCTCATAAAAGATCCTTTAGTTGATATTGCTAATTTCCAATAGCTAGCAGCTGCGAAAGGGTCCCCTTCCATAGGAAACAAAAGTATATTAACTGGAGTCCTAGATGGTAATTCTTTCAAGGATTCTTGAAATAATTTCATTCGATCGCTAGCAGTGACAGTCATATTTTTTTTCTTTTTATTTCCTTGAGTAGGAAGACCGTCCGTTATTAAAAAAATATTATCTGGAGGAATCCGAAAATCCGCTAAAGCCTGAAAAGCTTTAGCTAAATTCGTACCTCCATTTGGAATTATCTTTTTTAGTTCTTGTATTGAAGAGTTTAAGCTTGATATATCCTGTGTATTTCTCCAAACCCCATCATCATTAGTGATCGATTTGGATATGGAGTTAAATGTATAAATTTGATATTGACTATCTTTGGGCATTTGAGAAATAAGCCATTCAGTAGTCTTTATAGCACGCTTCCACTTAGGAGAACTTTTTTTTGATTCATCATCCATATTTCGCATTCGGATAACATTTACTATAGAGTCAGAAAGCATACTAGCTGAGGCGTCAACTAGAATAATGATTCTTTTACCGCCTAATTTAAGACCAGTAAGGTATTGTCGCTCCCCATCACCTAAGAATTTCCTTATATTTTTACCATTACCCTGTTTTTTGAGGAGCTGTATTTTTTCTTGGAGTACAAAGATTTGTCCTTTTAAAAAATCTAACTCTTCCTCTGGGTCTAATTGCGTCGGTGTTGTTTTTTTAATATTTTTAATATTTTCTATTATTTTAACTACATTCTCATCTGTAATAGTTAGAGTATTTTTCAGTCTTAATAGATTTGCTTTTCCGGTCTGGATTTCTTCAAGAAGAATTTTTTTTTCTGAGGTTCCAGCTGAATCTGTAAATTCATTAGAGACAGGATTATGCTTTAATATGAGAAATAGAAGTGTAACAGCACCAAATCCACAAGCCATTATATCTAAAAATGATAGACTGAAAGTTGTAATTTGACGTTTTGAGCGAGCCACTTCAGATAACCCTAATTAATTCAAATGATTCAGATTCAACTGTGATAACTTCGCCTAGATTTAATTTAACTTTTTCTTTTTGATCCTTATCTTCATCATTTATATATACATTATTTTCCATTAAAAAGATTGATTTTTTTGATATCTGACTTTGAGTAAACCTCAGGGAACCCTGATAAAGATCAAAATATAGAACATTTCCTATTTCTATAGCTTCATGTTTATAAAGTACATGAGTTGGTATCTTCGTTAGGATCAAATTCGTGGTTTCTGGTATATTGGAGGTCAAGTTATTAAGTGATATGACGAGGTGCATATTTTGTTGATCTTGTATAATTTCTTGTGAATTTTCTAGAGAACCAAAAACTGCTGCTTCTTTTTTTAGTATATGGAATTTCGCTAGTTTCTCAGATATTCCCGGTAACAACAGTAATCTGTGGCTAGCAACCAGAACATCGCTGTTTTCTGCTTTGCTGATAAACTTCTTTTTTAGTTGATTTATTTTTTTTGTACTTCCTGCTAGAAGTTCTTCAAGATTAACCACTAACTGATATGTACCTTGCGGGCTATCTAATATGGCGATTGTTTCTGAGTTTAGATTTAACTCTTCAATCCACTTTGGTAATGAATTATAGAGTTGCTGTTCTCCCTCAGCAGTATGGAGAGGATCAAAGCGGTATTCCTTAATAAATTTATCAGCAATATTTCTTGCCCAATCGTCATAAAAATTTCTTAATCCTATGTCCGTGACGATATCGACACAAGTCCTCTTTAGGGTGCCTTGGTTTTTTTGTAGTCGAGTAAAAACAGTCTGATGTAACTGAATATCTAAGTGTACAAAGCATTTACCATCGCTGGCTTTATCTTTGGATCCAAAATGACATACAGCTGCAACAGCAGAATCAACTAGACCAAGAACCTTAAAACTTGATGCTTTGGCTAGTCCAAGAATTATAGAAAGCTGCTCGCGATCGAAAGTACCTGGAATAGCAAATATAATTTCACTTGGTTTATTTAACTTATTATATAAATCTGTTAGTTGCTGAAAAGCTAAATCTGCATTATGCCTGACCTTGTTTGTTGGATGAGAAAGTGGCGATAAATTCAGTTGGCGCCAAAATTGATTGAAGCTTCTTTGTGGAGACAAGAAGCTTTTTTTCATTGCGATATCTCCAGTTTCAATTCCATCATTTGTCAAAAAAGCATATCCGGGGCTAATAAATATTTCACCCATATCATTTCTGCAACAATGGCCAGAGTCATTTATTTCAATTATCGCTAAGCTCATACTATTACTCTTATGAAAAATTTATATGTCATTAATTATTCATAGTCTGTTTTTAGGTATCTGACTAGATTGCTATCACAGTAATCGTGTGAATCTAAAACTAATCGCTCTTGTGCCAATTGAATTTGATGTACTATAAACATTAGAAATATACTTATTATGAGAGCAATAAAAGTGGAGTTAAATGCTACACCTAAACTTGCTGTAACCCCTGCAATATCGCCCTGTACTGCCTTATGAGCTTGACTTAACGCCTCTCCAATACCCCTAACGGTGCCTATGAATCCTATAGATGGAATTGCCCAAGCTATATAGCGCACCATAGAAAGCTCTGAATCAAGCTTATCAGACTCTTTATCTAATACCTCACTTATTGCATTAGAGACATCTTGTATATTTCTAGTGGAATCAAATCGATGAAGAGCTATCAATAGCACCCTTGGGATCAAACCTTTTTTTTGAGTGGAAGATAGTGCTTGAATTGGCCGAGATATCTGACGAGCATCCTCAGGGAGTATCCGTGTTCCTTCTGTAGCAGTCAGCAGTTGATGGTTTAACAATTTTCGTTCATCTATGATATTTCTAGCTTTGTACCCCATGATGGCACAAGCCCAGATCATTAGTATAAAGCATGCTTCTTGCTCAAAATCTTTTATGACAATATAAAAAGATCTTACTGCTACATACGACTCACCTGCCTCTTCTTTAGCTAATTGATTTTCTAGCAAAATATTCGCATTGGGTCGAATTAATGTAAGATAAATTGTATGGACTACAATTAAAGCCAGAATTAGTGAAAAGATTTGATACATGAATTCTGATGAAACTTTTGGTTGCATTTGAATTACTCCTTATATATCGACAGGGAAGGGTATAGCTAAATCTTCAGAAATTTCTTCACTGGGGTTAAATTTTTTGGTGTCTATATTTTTATTAGGCATTTTTAGAGCTGACTGATTTATTGTTGAATTCAAGCTATCATTAGTTGAATTTGATATTTTAGGGCTGTTTTGTTGTAATTTTTTAGTATCTGAAATACTAGTTACCTGCCGATCTTTACCAGTGACATAACTGCTAAAACCAATCAGTATAAAAAGAATGTAATAGAATTTCACAGCTTCCCCTAAGTTTCAATCTATCTTTTGTAACTTTACACTTATTTTTTAGCTACTGGTTCAATATATCGTGCAATCCTAAATCCTACATCATCTGAAGGATTGTTTCCCATGTCTCTGTATGTTGGCCTAAGACTGCTAATATCGCTGTCACGCCAACTGCTACCACGAATAGTTTTAAATTCCCCAGTCTTTGGGCCCATCGGATCAATTTCGGTTTTATCGTTAAGATTAAATTTTATCTCATAAAAATCATGTACCCATTCAGATACATTGCCTTGCAGGTCATACAATCCCTTTTCGTTAGCATCAAAACTGCCAACTATTGCAGTTGTCGCCGCCCCATCATTATAAAGAGGTATCACTGAGCTTAAGATATTAGATGCGCTTACATCAGCAAAATTACCACTTTTGTTCTTTGGAGGAAAATAATCTCCAAAAGATTCTGGTTGAATAATAGTCTCTTGGAAGCGAGAAACCCATGACCACTCTGCTTCTGTAGGTAATCGATACCCAGTATTATTAATATATGACCCAGTAATTTTACCATTCCTCTCTTCATAGAATGGATCTAATCCATCTGTTTTGCTTAACCAATTACAATACAGAGCAGCTTGCTCCCAGCTAATGTTCACCACGGGTTGCTCAGGCATATCTAAAGTTTTTCCACTAAAATGACGTGAGCTGTGTTTTTGGAACTGCCAATACTGTTTGTTTGTAACTTCTTTGGTCGCTATATAAAAAGGGAGAGTTATACGCACTTTACGCAACACCTCGTTAGCCCTGCGTCCAGATTCTTGTCTAGGAGCCCCCATTAAAAAATCACCTTTAGGCCTAAAGTACTTTAGCGCATGATTGTTAATGGTGAAAATCTCTCTTGGAATACTAGCCCAGTAAGCCTGTTCTTTCGTGAGTAATTGAACTTTTATTATTTGTTCAAACTGGGGTTGGGGTGCGATATTTTTTTTATATGTCGCGTAACCATCTCTTTTAATTTCTAAAAGTTGAGGATGAGAAGGAAGCTGAAAACTTCCGTCACCGATACTTAATAATTTTTTGTCGATCCATACCGATGAGTCTTTTGGAGATACAAGAACCTTGATGATACCGATATCAGGTTTTAGATCTAGGGTAATATTTCTTTTTTCTCCAGACGATAGAAAAACTGATTTTTTTTGGGTTAAATAACCATTAAGAAAAATTGATATGCTATGTTCTTCTTGAGCTTCTAAATATAAAGTTAATGGAGTGTTTCCTATATATTCTTCATTCATTGTAATTGTTGCTCCAGAGGGAGCAGTTACAAGATTTATAACTCCATCTGCAGGCTTTAGGGTTACTGTGGAAATTTTTTTTGTTTCATTGGAATTTACAGATAGCTTTTTTGTCCAAGTTTTATATCCATCGAATGATATAGAAACTAGCTCACCGGTTGATAAGATTGGAGCTGTAAAAGGTGTGATCCCAGCGAATTTACCATCTATCTTAATTTGTGCTCCAGTTGGTGAAGAGCTTAGCTCTATAAAACCCCAGTCTGGCTCAAGATCAATATGAAGATTTTGCTGAATATCGAGACCCTTTATTTGAACATCTAAACTTTTAGTTTTATAGCGAGGTAAATTTACATTGATTCTATATTCTCCCGATTGAAGAGATTTTATATTGAAGGGAGCCACACCAACTAACTTGTTATTCACGAGAACTTCACCACCCAATGGTTTAGTAGTAAGCTTTAAGTGTCCCGGCTTTTTTTTCATAGTTAATTCAATTTGAGTATGATCTTTCTCATTGACACTAAATGTGTGATTGAGATCGACATAACCAGGGGCAAGCGCCTTTAAAGAATAACTTCCGGGTCTGACTAAATAGTTATCGGACAGTTGAAAATTTAGACCACCATATATATTTATCCGAGATTTGGCTTCAGAGGGTGAGATTGAAATAATCAATGATTTCGCCGTGAGCAAAAACCACATTATCAATATACTTATTAGGAACCCTAATCCAATGGTCACTTTGAGAGGGCTTAGCGAAATACTGGGTCTGCTCTTTGATCCCTGTATTGGCTGAAAATTAATAGCAACGAGTTTTTCTTCAGAGGATGACAGCTGTTCGGGTGAGTTAATTTTATCGTCTTTTTTTGTCGTCATTATATTCGCTCTTTGCAAGCCACCTCTATGTTAAGAGGCAATTCTTTTAATGTCACACGAAACTCAATACGAACATCTCGGTAGCCGTCTCTAGTCCCAGTTGCAACATAATTACCAGGTTTCAGAGAGATTTTCTTTTCATTGAAAGACCCAAGACTGCCATTTTTTAGTATAGATACATTAGTAAACTTGTCAGAGCGAAATCGAACACTAAGACTAATTTGCGAGTTTTCTAGCTGTTCTCTTAATTGATTTGTTTTTTCTATGTGTTTTGTTCCTGCTGGCCTAATTTTTTGAGCGTTAGCTAATAATTTTTTTGCTTCACTGTATATCTGCGGTGAAGATAATCTTAGTGGTGAAGATAAAATTTTATTTATATCGCTGCTCATCTTCAGTCTATTTTTAGCCCTACTTTGCCCAAGCTGCGCTTCGTTTAATGAGCTACTTTTTGATAGAATTCTTCCGTAGGCCTTTAGAGCTTTATTCCAGTTTTCCTCTTTTTCATGAGATATAGCGTTAACTAGATCATCAGCTATAGTTTTTTGGAGAGATAATGATTGCGCTTGCACTAGACCTGAAGAGGCAGCTTCATTACCGGGTTTGATATTCAAGGCTACTTGAAACTCCTCTATAGCCATGCGGAAATTTTTATTTTCTAGTGCATGATAACCCGCACCCATAACATGTTTGAAATTTCTATCTGTGATAAATGATGAAACTTGATTATATCTATCATCAGCCACTTTATTTGGAGGATCTAATTTTTTTGCCTTTATGAGTAAATTTCTTGCCTGTCCATAATTGCCTTCTTCGAAAAGTCTATCAGCTTTTTTTAATAATATTAATACCTCGTCCAGAACACCTGCTCGAGCTGAGCCCTCCTGAGCTTCAATACTTGAAGGATCAATTGATAAGGCAATTTTATAGTATTCTGAGGCTATTTTTGAATTCCCAAGAAGGAAGGCATCTTTTGCAATTTTTAAATTTACAGCTAAATTTATAGGGATTTTACTTTTTAGTTCATTTAGCTTAAGTGCTGCTTTTTCATAAAAAAGTAGCGCTTCATTGAAGTTTCTTTGACGGTATAGTGAATCTCCCTTTGCACCAACTTTTAGAGCATTCTCAAACGCATCTTTTCCCCATTTGTTAACATTTCTTTCCTCAAGAAATTCTTGAATAGCAAGAAAATTACTAAGACTATCTTGTGACTTCCTTCTGGCCTTAATTAATTGTGCATCGATAAATGGAGATTCTTTTATAGACTTTATTTGTGAGGCTTGATTTTCAGTAATCGGTTTAATTTTCTTAGTTTCTGGAATTAATTTAGGAAGAGCAAATATAACAATTAGAGCCAAAAAAAAGCTAAAGCCAAGTGCAAAAATAGTTCCCCGCCTATTTTGCCAAGGAGTATCTTTTGAATTTCTATCAATTTTAGTCAAAGGAACATTTGTGGTTTTTATAGATTTGGATCGAGGTCTTTTTTTATCAGAATCAGTCATGTTGGCTACGTCTCACCATGCTCAGCTTTATACCTTCTTAGCAGAAAAGATTTCCATTGATTGTAGTGTTCAGTTACATTTCCAGTTAAAACAACTCTATCGTTTTCTAGTTCAATAATACGTGGTTCGATCTCTGATTCTAGTGATTGTTCCAGCTCAGCCAAGACATCTTCATGGATTTTTAACTCCGCTCTTTTTTCCATACCGCTCTTTACAAGCAAAGCACCTGTTCCAATCGCTACTGCCCCTGCAGATTGAGCAGAACCATTACTACTTCCAGAAGCCATTATTCCCCCAATAACAGCGGCTATACCACCGACAGTACGTGCAAGAGACTGTCTTTTAAGTTCTCTTGCAGAACTAATCTCTTCATGTGTGGCCTGTCGCCAAGACTGATAGGGTCTATGCATGCGTTTAGTGAAGTTATCATAATGCCCTTGCATTGCATCTATAAATAAATGATCCCTTTTTCGAAGGCTAGATATTCTTTTAAGAATAGGATCATTTTCTGCAGGTAACCTTGATATTTCTAGTTCACCAGATGTTGTTTCTTTTATGTGCCCGTCAAATGACTCAGGAGAGAAATCTTCAGCAAACTTTAGAGTGGATATAGTAGATAATTTTTCTGCTTCACCAAAAGGAAGCTTTCGATTATGTTCTAATAGATCGTTCGCAATATTATTGAACAGATTTTGGAAAGGATCACGATAGATCTCCATATTCTTTTTATAAGCGTAATAACCAACAGTTTGAGTATAGGTTTTTGTATACCAATTTTTATTAGCAGCATCAGTCACTATAATTTTTAATGTTAATTTTTCACCATCAGAATTAATAATTTTGCCATCTACATATACATCTACAATTGTTTTTCTATCTGGAATAGACCTAACTGCACCCCAAGCCGATGTTTTTTGAATAGTCGACGTTAACTGGTTAGCTAAAAAAAGTCCTTCGGCGTTTTGTGCAGTCGAGGATATATATGAATTACTATCTTCTTTAGATTTATTTTCATTAAACTTAAATGGAATAACAGCGATATCTAAAGGGTGATCCCTCTTAAGCGTCACAACCCCTTTCTTAAGTGGCATTTCGACTGTACTTGTCACTTTTTGAACGCCACAAGATGATATTGCTAGTGCAACAAATATAATGGGGGCATAAAATACTAATAGTTTTTTAATACTAATCATAGTTTGCATAAGTTTATATTATTTAACTCCTTTATATTTTCGATATTCTTCCCATAGTTTTTCTTTGAGCTTAGGATTTTCTTCACTTACAGCAGCTTCACGAATCTGTCTTGCAATAATATCATCACCTTCTCCGCTAGGAACGTCTTCTGGGATAATTATATTTTTTCCTTTACCGGGAAGGCCGCCTTGGCTTTGAATAGACTGGACAGTAGAGCTATTATTTTTGTCCATGATTTCTCCATAATTTTTTCCAGGAGCAGATTCTTCTCCGGAACCTTCTCCATAACCTTCACTTGAGCTAGAAGCGGATTTTGACTGACTTTCGGAGTTTGAAGTATCTTCTGCTAGTGCTGAGTTAGATTGCCTATCATCTGATATTTCACTTGTTAACTTATCTTTTTCAACTTCTATTTCCCTAATTTCTACAGCAAACATTTTATCGAACTCAGCCATCGATTTTTCTAGCTTTTCATCTAGCATTAATATTTTTTCTTGTTGTGTAATTATTTCTTGATCTTCAATATCTACCCTAACTATTTGAGGCTTAAAGTCTGACTTCATCTTTTTATCATTAATATTATATTCATTTTTTAACCCGTCTATTTGGGTAACTTTGCAGCCAGTCGAAAGGAGTAGGGTAATTGCCCCAAAAATTACCCACAACATTTTGGGCATCATCATCTGATAAAGAAGCCTAAAATTATTCATTTGGAATTATAACTCTCATCGGAAATTGGGTTGTAAGCACTGGAGAGCGATTGATTAACTTAGGTCGAAATTTTTTTGTACGGACTGTTTCGATAGCTCTTGAACCAAAACTATTCATTTCCGACGGAAATATTTTTTTAACGTTCAAATTAATTGGATTTCCTCCATCCGTAATATCTACCAAAAGATTAACATAGCTTGTCATATACGAAAGGTTTGAGTTTTTTTCAGATTTATTTGATGCTAGACCCTTAGTTTTTTCGGTACCAAAAAACTCATTACTGGGAAGCATAACTGGTTGAGAATATATTTCATCAAGAATTTTTGTATTTTTTTGATCATTAACAACTATTTCATATGATTTTTTATATGCGCTCATCGCTAGCTGATATTTCCCAAATAAAAGGTACCAATCACCTAAGTTAGTTTGCCCCTTAGCAATTTCTATTGGTGTGAAATTAGAGTTTTCATCAAGTATTTTAAGTATTTGATCCTGAGCTATATGTCCATGCTTGAAGAAAGCTCCACGACCAACTATCTGATTTACTGGCGCCATAGATCGATAACCAAAAGGAACTGATGTATCAGTCTCACCATAGTCAGGGAATCTTCGTTGATGTACAGACAAGTAGTAGCATGTTGTTGCTAACTTATTTAGTGATGGCAGTAAACTGGGATGCAATTCTCCATATTGTTCCGATAAGATTCGAATAGTGTCTGTGTATAGATCAAATGCAGTTTCAAGATGATAGGCATCATCTTGTCCGCCAGTTTGTAAGTATGACCTAAGACTCCAACGACTAAACTCATCTATCATGATTAGAAAGTTAGGATTGTTTTCTTTATAGCTTTTTTTATAAATTTGTAAGAGTTGCGAATAACTGGCGGCAACCTCTTTGATTTTTCCCTGGATCTTTTGACTTTCGATAATAGCTCGCAAGGTAGTGTCTTGAGATAAGCCGTAAAGACCATCATTTATTCGACTTATATAAACAGCTTTTCTGTAGACATTTATTGCTTCTTCATATCGATTGTTAGACTGTAACTTTTTCCCTAAACTATATAGCATTTCCGGTATATCACGATTATATGGACCTTCATCACCCTCTTTTTTCTCAATAGCCTCAATATAGCGATTAAAAATTATATCAAGATTTGATTTATCTAAAATTTGAGGCTCTTTTTTGAGATTTGCTACACTATCTTCAGGAATCGTTTTTTCTTTAACTTGACTGGCAATCAAATCATAGCAAGCAAGGTGACAAATACATACAATAATGATGCGCTTGAGGTTTCTATTAAAATGCATGTATTTAACTCTCTCAGATATGTGATCAATATAATTAGCGCAAGATAGCTTTACAAATATTATACAAAGCTTAATGTAATTCACCTATCCAGCTGTTATAAATTGAGTATAGCGGATTTCTGAAAAAAATGAGGTCATGAAAAAATGCTGTTTGAGCTTTGGAACGTAATTGCCCCAGTTTTTATTTGTACCACCATAGGATATTTTTGGGCACGCTCATCCACACCTTTTTCTGCTGATTTTGTAAGTCGTATAGTCATGAATATAGGAGCTCCATGCCTAGTTATTTCAACTATAAATGGGGTTGAAATTTCTGGTCAAGATTTTTATGCAGTTGCTTTCGCTGCAATATTGATATTTTTATTTACTGCAATAGCTGGCATTTTAGTTATTAGGATGTCCGGCGGAACTATCCGCTCTTTGCTGCCAACAGTAGTGTTTCCAAATAATGGCAATATGGGCTTACCCTTATGTTTATTTGCTTTTGGTGAGGAAGGATTGGCTCTTGCTTTAGCTTTTTTCTTAGTTCAGATGTCTGCGTTGATGTCTGGTGGAGTGGCACTAATGTCACGTAATAATAATGGATTTTTATCAGCCCTCAAAGATTTAGCAATTTTACCTCTCATACACTCGATCGTCATAGCAATCTTTTTATTAGGAACAGGAACAAAGCTACCAGGCTGGATCGACTCAACACTTGGTATACTAGGTGGATTGACTATCCCTTTGATGCTTATTACTTTGGGCGCCTCCCTAACAAATTTAAGTACTACAGAATGGCGACGAAGTATGATTTTCTCAATATTACGTATTGGTGGAGGTTTTTTATTTGCTTGTATGGTTGTTAATCTAATGGGGCTCTCTGGTACTGCAAAACATGTTGTATTATTGCAAGCAATTATGCCGGCAGCTGTTTTTAATTATTTGCTAGCATTAAAATTTGATAGAGACCCTGATAAGGTTGCGAGTGTTGTCGTTACCTCTACTTTATTGTCTCTTATAGCAATACCTATACTACTATCTTTTTTGTTATAGGACTTCGTTATTAAAAACATGATATTTGATTTTTTTTGCTGGTTAAAAAGGATAGATGATGAGTAAAAATAATTCTGACTTGATTAATATGAAGCCTTTATCAGGATTTCGCGTCATAGAGTTAGGTCAATTACTTGCTGGACCTTTTTCTGGCGCATTGCTAGCTTATTTTGGAGCTGAAGTTATAAAAATTGAGCCACCAGATAAAGGAGACCCCTTACGTAACTGGCGAGTACTTGATGATGGAACGTCACTGTGGTGGCGTAGTTTAGGGCGTAATAAAAAATGTATCACCATAAATTTAAAAAAACAAAAAGGTAGAGATTTAGTAAGACAGCTTGTTGATGGGGCTGATGTACTTATAGAAAATTTTCGCCCAGGTAAAATGGAAAGCTGGGGTTTAGGTCCTGAGCACTTTAAAGAATCAAATCCAAATTTAATTTATACGCGTATATCCGGCTATGGACAAACAGGGCCTTACTCACACAAACCTGGATTTGCCTCAGTGTGTGAGGGAATTAGTGGATTTCGATATGTGAACGGTATTCCCGGAGAAGCTCCCATACGACCTAATTTAAGTATTGGTGATAGTATTGCCGGCCTTCATGCTGCTTTTGGTATAGTTTTGTCGCTACTTTCAAGACAAGCTGGCGGAACAGGTCAGGTTGTAGACGTCGCTCTATATGAAGCCATGTTTAATCTTTTAGAGGGTATAATTCCTGAATATGATGGGGCTGGAATAATTAGGGAACCCTCTGGTACTACAGTTACTGGAATTGCCCCAACAAATATTTATCGCTGTGCAGACAAAAAATATATTGTGATTGGTGGGAATGGCGACTCTATTTTTAAGCGACTAATGATAGCTGCAGAGAGGCCAGATATAGCAGAGGACGAGAGATTTGCTGATAACTCTGGTCGAGTTAAGTATGAAGAAGAAATTGACGATGCACTATCCTGCTGGTGCAAAAAACAAATTAGTACTAAAGTTTTGGAAACCCTTGATTTGCATGACGTTCCATCTGGACCGATTTATAATGCTGAAGATATGATTCATGATCCTCATTTTATTGAAAGAGGTTTATTTGAGAGCGTAAAAGTAAAGAATAAGTTGCTTAAAATTCCTTCAATGGTTCCAAAATTAAGTAAAACACCTGGTTCTACTTTATGGGCGGGCCCAGAAATTGGTAGCTTTAATAAAGAAATTTTTGAAAATATACTTGGTGTGGATGCATCAAATCAAAAGACCTTGAAAGACGAAGGTGTTATTTGAACTGAATAATATCTCTAAACATAGCATAAATAATAATAGTACTCGATATGAATACCGCCGTTAAAGAAAATCTATATCAATTAAATATTATCAGGGTAGTGGTTCTTGGTGCAGAATTTTTGGCATTGATATTTCTCACATTTTTTGAAGTTACATTACCTGTCTCTGTTCTCAGTTTTGTGTTAATTTTTTATGGACTCGTCATCTCAGTTGTAGCTTACAGATTAACGCAAGCTGATAAAATTTCTGAATCAGAATTTTTTTATCATGTTTTAATTGATATCCTTTTTTTTACAGGAATATTATATTGCAGTGGAGGAACATCAAATCCTTTTGTTTCATATTACCTGGTGCCTATTTGTATTGCAGCGGGAACGTTATCATTACGCTATACAATTGGCGCAGCTTTATTGTCATTAACTGCTTATAGCTCTTTGTTTATTGATAGCTATAACGTTTTAGCTTTCTCTCCAGAAAATCATCATAGCCACCATACAAATAGTAATAATTTACACATTGTTGGCATGTGGTGTAATTTCTTAATTAGCTCAATCGTAATAACTTTTTTTGTAACAAGAATGGCAGGAACACTTAAACAACAAAATACTGCAATAGCTAAACATCGAGAGCGTCAATTGCGCGATGAACAGTTAATTGGCATAGGTGCTTTAGCGGCAGGAACAGCCCATGAACTTGGCACCCCGTTGAATACTATGAAAATCATTATTGATGAAATTAAAGAGGGTGACTCTAGTTTCAAAAAAGATATAAATATTCTTCAAAGTCAAATAGAACAGTGCAGAATAACATTAAGAAAGCTTGTAGCTACTGCTGAAATTTCAGAAAATAACAAACAATATAAATTTATTACAGGATACATAAAGCAATTGCTAGAACGATGGCAAATTCTTCATCCTGAAATGAATGCTTCAATAGTTCTTTCAGGACAGCAGGAAGATCGAGAAGTTTTTTTTGATCCAACTATTGCGCCATCACTTTTGAATCTTCTTAACAATGCAGCTGAGGCTAGTCCGCAAAAGGTAGATGTTGAAGTAACATGGAATACTAAGTTACTGGAAATATATATTCGTGATTATGGAGATGGCGATATTTCTTACCAGCAGGAGCTCCCAAGAAAACCTTTTTTATCTAATAAAAATGGCGGTATGGGCATCGGGCTTTTTTTGACACAAGCATCAATTAGTCGTTATGGCGGCACTGTCACTATCAATTCATTTGATGACGAAGTTGGCTCACTTACAATAGTCAAGTTGCCACTATTTAATGATTGAAATATATAAAAAATACTTGGTGAATTATTAATATGGAACATATTTTAATAGTAGATGACGATCAAACATTTTCAAGTATCCTTGGAAGGGCCCTAAAGAGGAGAGGTTATGAGGTTATTATTTCTTCCACTATTGAGGGGGCCCTTAAATCTTTTAAAAAATATAAGCCTAGTAAAACTGTATTAGACCTAAAATTAAAAAAAGGGTCAGGCTTGAGTCTCATTGATCAATTTATAAACATAGAACCTAGTACAAAAATACTTATATTAACAGGCTACTCCAGCATTTCTACAGCTGTTGAAGCGATTAAAATGGGTGCAAAAAATTATCTTTGTAAGCCTGCGGATGTATCTGAAATTCTAGCAGCATTTGAAGAAAATTTGGAAACCTGGAAAACTGAAAGTAAAACTCTGGCTCCTGCGACAGTCAACAGAGTTGCATGGAATCATATTCAAAAAGTTCTTTCTGAAAATAAAGGTAATATTTCGGCGACAGCTAGAGCTCTTAAAATGCACCGAAGGACGCTCCAGAGAAAGCTATTAAAAAAACCATACACAAATTAACATATTGAAAAAATAAATTAGTGCGACAATATGCCACATTTATTTTTTCCTTGGAAAAGTTTAATTTGCGCGATCATAAATTCAATTTTCAAGGAAATTACCCATGAGGTTTGTTCTATTAATTGCGACATTTTTTTATTTTTCTTCGGCATTTTCTGGTGGTTACTCTCAATCAGATCTTCACGAGGTTCAGTCTCATTTAGAGCACTTAAAGCATAATCATAAGATGCCAGATCAAAGTAACAACCATACTCCAAAAAAACCTCAAAATAATCTTACAGCAGCGATTCATCCAGGAGAACATATCCATAAAAAAGGTGGATGGATGTTCACTTATCGTACAATGGATATGCATATGGAAGATAACCTTGATGGTAGCAAAGGTATTTCATCAAATGAAATTGTTACTACCGTTCCCAACCGTTTTTATGGTGTTGCAGGACAGCCTTCTACATTTAGGGTAGTTCCTACAAAAATGGATTCCCGTATGGATATGTTTAGTTTGATGTATGCCCAAACTGATAAAATTTCATGGATGCTTATGTTGCATCATATCGAAAAGTCTATGAAGCTTACTACCTATATGGGTGGATCAGGTACAACTCAGCGCGGTACATTTAAAACTAAATCTAGCGGAATGGGCGATACATCTGCGAGGGTTCTTTGGAAGGCTTTCCAGCATAAATATCATAAAATTAATTTGAATTTTGGTGTGAGTTTACCTACCGGTGATATTGATCAAAAAGATATTATTTTGACTCCCATGGGTATGCAGCCAAAATCAGTTCTCCCTTACGGCATGCAGTTAGGTTCTGGCACTTATGACCTTCTTCCCGGCTTCACTTATTTGGGCAACAATGGCTATTCATTAGGCTGGGGGTTTAAATATCAAGCTGTTATGCACATTGGTGAAAATGATGAAGATTATTCACTTGGTGATACCCATAAGTTTTCAGCATGGGGTGGTTATTCCTTTGCACCATGGATAAAAACCTCGATAGGACTATCTTATAAACACGAATCTGATATAGACGGAATAGATTCCAGAATAGTTCTTCCGGTTCAAACAGCTGATCCGGACAATTATGGTGGAGATACTCTTATGGCTAACTGGGGTTTAACATTAACTGGGCAAAACGGACCTTTAGCTGGCCATAAAATAAAATTTGAATACTCTAAACAACTTGATCAAAATCAAAATGGTATTCAGATGGAAATGGACGATATGATTTCTGTTAGCTACCAGCGTACTTTCTGATAAATATAGCTATTGTATTTTTTAGCTAAGCGCCGTTAGTGTTATAGTGATTAAATAATTTCAACGATGGATGATTTGAGTGCAAATAACCTCTGGTGCGAAAAAAATTGCTATTTTTGTCGATGTTCAAAATATCTATTATACAACTCGAGAGGCATACGGCCGTCAGTTTAATTACAGAAAACTTTGGGATGACATTTCATTGCAAGGAGAAATTGTAGTTGCAAACGCATATGCTACTAATCGTAATCATAATGGCCAAGAAAGATTTCAGAAAGCATTGAGACATATTGGCTTCAAAGTAAAGCTGAAACCTTATATTCAACGCAGTGATGGAAGTGCCAAAGGAGACTGGGATGTTGGAATTACCATCGATATTTTGGACCTTGAAAAACAAGTTGATATAGTTATATTGTTGTCTGGCGATGGAGATTTTGATTTATTGATAGCCAGAATAAAGGAGCATCAATCTCTCGAGGCTATTGTTTATGGAGTACCGTTACTAACTGCACAATCTTTAGTCGATTCTGCCAGTAAGTTTATCCCAATTGATCAAGATTTTTTAATATAGCTGCATGCTTTATTTTTGATTAAACAGAAGATGGATATCAATTCATGTTGATAATCACCCCAAATCTTTCTATTCCAGATCATGAAGTAAAAATCTATGCTATTCGGGCTCAAGGTTCGGGTGGACAGAACGTCAATAAAGTTTCTTCTGCCGCTCATCTTCGCTTTGATATCAAAGAATCTTCTTTGCCAGATATCTGTAAAAAAAGATTGCTGGCCCAAAAAGATAGCCGTATCAGTAAAAATGGCATACTCATTATAAAGGGACAAAAATACAGGACTTTAGAAAAAAACCGGAACGAGGTAACAAAACGTCTACAGGAAATTATTCGACTAGTTTTGGTTCAAAAAAAGTCAAGAAGACCTACCAAGCCCACTCAAACATCTCAAACAAAACGCCTCGACAGCAAAGCCCTAAAAAGCAGACTTAAGGCTCTAAGAAGAAATATACCTGAATAACTATTAATTAATATAAATATTGGTGGGCCCACCAGGACTTGAACCTGGGACCAATCGATTATGAGTCGACTGCTCTAACCAGCTGAGCTATGGGCCCTTAAAATATTAGCGTTTCTCTATTCATCAAGAAAACTACGCAAATGATCAGAACGACTTGGATGACGGAGTTTGCGAAGGGCTTTAGCTTCAATTTGACGAATTCTTTCGCGTGTTACATCAAACTGTTTCCCAACTTCTTCAAGTGTATGGTCTGTATTCATATCAATACCAAATCGCATACGAAGTACTTTTGCTTCTCTCATAGTTAAGCCATTTAAAACATCTCTAGTTGCATCAGTTAGGCTATCATTAGTAGCAAAATCTACAGGCGAAAGAATGTTAATATCTTCAATAAAATCACCTAAATGGGAATCGTCATCATCGCCTATTGGTGTCTCCATTGAAATGGGTTCCTTGGCGATCTTAAGCACCTTGCGAATTTTATCTTCGGGCATCTCCATGCGCTCGCCTAATTCTTCAGGTGTTGGTTCTCTGCCGACTTCTTGAAGCATTTGTCTTGAGATACGATTGAGTTTATTTATCGTTTCAATCATATGCACAGGAATTCTTATAGTGCGAGCCTGATCAGCAATAGATCGAGTGATAGCCTGACGAATCCACCAAGTAGCATAGGTTGAAAATTTATAGCCGCGTCTGTACTCAAATTTATCAACTGCTTTCATTAATCCAATATTTCCTTCTTGTATTAGATCAAGAAACTGAAGCCCTCTATTAGTATATTTCTTCGCAATAGATATAACTAAACGCAGGTTTGCCTCAACCATTTCTTTTTTGGCTCTTCGTGCTTTAGCTTCACCAATAGACATACGCCGATTGATATCTTTAACCTGAGTGATAGATAGGCTGTTCTTTTTAGATATACGACCCAATCTACGTTGCGCTCTTTTTATTTCAATTTCATGATCTTTGAGTTTTTCTGAACATGGGTGGCCTTCTCGATAAATTTCTTCGACCCAGTTTTCATTAGCTTCATTACCAGGAAAACTTTTTATAAAGTCTGCACGAGGCATCCTTGCTTGTCGAACAACCATACTCGTAATTTGTCTTTCTGATGATCTAACTATTGAAAGAGTTTCCCTCACAATAGCAATAAGAGGGTCAAATTTACGTGGAGCCAGTTTCAGATACTTAAAGTGACCACTAAGCTCTTTTATAGCTTTCCTAGTCAACTTATGATCACGTCCATTTTTTTCTATAGATTTTTTAGCGCTCTTATTAAGCTTTCGAAGGATGTCAAAACGCTCTTTAGCCTCTACTGGATCCAGTCCGGTATCTTCTTCATCGTCATCATCGACATCATCACTATCTTCAGACTCACCATCTATATTATTTTCTTCCTCTTCTTTTTTTGCTGCTTCTGCTTGAGCTAGAGCTGAGGGTACATGTGCCATTGGGTTTAGATAACCAATAAGAATATCTGAAAGCTTTCGCTCATCTGTTTCGATTAAATCATATTCTTCAATAATATAGTCAACTATATCGGGCCATTCGGCTATTGAAGACATTAGCTCACGAATTCCTTCCTCGATTCGTTTTGCAATTTCGATTTCGCCTTCTCGAGTAAGCAGTTCAACAGTACCCATTTCTCGCATATACATACGTACAGGGTCGGTTGTACGATGTTGTTCAGTTTCTACGGCAGCAAGTGCCGCAGCAGCCTCTGCCGCAGCAACCTCATCAGTAGTAATATCTGCCGTACTAAGAAGATCTTCTGCTTCAGGGGCATTTTCAAATACACTTATTCCCATATCAGTTAAATTTTGAATAATATCTTCAACTTGATCAGGATCAGATATATCTTCGGGTAAATGATCGTTCACCTCAGAATAAGTCAGGTAACCCTGTTCTCTGCCTTTGGTTATTAAATCTTTTATGCGTGACTGCTGTTGTGCGTTACCGCTCATATATGATCTGCTATGACTAAGGTTAGGTGGGCATAATGTTAATAATATTATACTGAAATAAATTCATTTTGTCCTATGCAAGAAGATAAAATAAGTTAATTTTTAGTGCTATTAAGCCCTTGGCTTCGCAGTGATTCTGATAAAAAGTGACTTCATTTCTTCATTTTTTTGCTCTGAGGTAAGATTGAGCCATGCTCTATTAAGGTTTTTTAGAGCATGATCATCAATATTTTCCTTTGAATCGAGATAATCAAATAAAGCTAAAGGCTCCATTTTGGAGAGTGAATCTCTCATAAGTCGACTTAATATTTCTTTGAATTCCTTCTCATTATCCCTACTACTATTTGTTAGTGGACGGAACACATCTGTAGCAATAATTTTAGTAAAATGTTCCGCTTGTGTTGTATCATCGATGGTCCGCATGCTCCCTATGATATGATTAAGGGTATAGTCAGGATTTTTTCTAATAATTTTTGTTAAAGTATTCAGCACACTTAATCCGTCAATCTTCCAACCCATTAACTGTTCATCTTCGGGCAAGCATTTTTCTAGTTCTGGCTGGTTGGCCAGTAGAGCAATTAGCGTATAAATGGCGGGCATTTTTACATATTTTTTTTTGTTAGAGTGAGCCTTTATTTCTTTAGCTGATCTGTTTCTTAGATTGCTGTGATCCAGATGGTGACCTATTATCTGTTTTGAGTTTTCATCAAAATATACATTAGGTATGTCAGTAAATTGGTTATGATTGCTCAAGGATTTACTATTATTTTTTTTTGATTCTATAAGCTTTTTAAGCTCACTTTCTTCTAAACCAGTTCTTTCAGATAAATTTCTAATCATCAGAGTTTTGAATACCCCAGCGGGCATTTTGTTTATCAATGGCACTACAAGCTTGCTAAGTTTTGCTTTTCCATCTACTGAGTTATGGTCATATGCAGTAGATAGCGACTCAAAAACAAACTCTGATAAAGGCATAGCGTTTGCAACTAACCCAAGAAATTCTTTTGAGCCAATTTTCCGGATTATTGTGTCTGGATCTTCATCTTCAGGAAGAAACATAAATTTTGCCGACCTCCCATCTGTAATTACAGAGAGTGAGGTATCTAGTGCTCGAGAGGCAGCTTTTCTTCCAGCCTCATCACCATCAAAGCAAAAAATAACCTCAGATGTATATCGGAATATCTTGTTGAGGTGCTCAATAGTAGCTGCTGTTCCGAGAGTAGCGACAGCATTATGAACGCCATTTTGCGCAAGCACTGCAACATCCATGTAGCCTTCTACAACTATTAAATTTTCAATATTACGAAGATGTTTATTAGCCTCATAGAGACCATAAAGTTCTCGTCCTTTATGGAAGAGAGGTGTTTCAGGTGAATTTAAGTATTTTGGCTTCTCATCACTTAGCACGCGACCACCAAAACCAATAGTTCTTCCACGCACATCTCTTATAGGAAACATAATTCGATTTCGAAAACGATCATAGAGCTTATCTTCATCATTTCGATCAACAAGAAGCCCAACAATCTTTAGTTGCTGTATTTTTTCTTCATTATTTCCTAAATCTTGAAGTAGGTTTTCCCAGCCGGGAGAAGCAAAGCCGATACCAAAATTACGAGCAGTTTCCCCACTTAGACCCCTAGATTTCAAGTATTCAATAGCCTTTTTTGCATTCGTAGGATGCCTGAGATTTCGACGATAAAAAGAATCGGCATCTTTAATAACAGGAAAAAGTAATTTTTTATAATTACCTTCTGAGTCACTACTGACTGTTTCAGGGGGCATCTCCATCCCGACACGTTTTGCCAGATTTTCGATAGTTTCTGGAAATGTAGTTTTATCAAAATCAAGCACGAAACCAACTGCATTTCCTCCAGCTCCACATCCAAAACAGTAATAGAATTGTTTATCTGGACTAACACTAAAAGATGGAGTTTTTTCGTCATGAAAGGGACAGCATGCAGAATAGTTCTTGCCAGATTTACGCAACTCTATGCGACTACCTATTACATCGATAATATCCAATCGATCTAGAACATCATCGATAAAATTTTGTGGAATTCTGCCTGGCATAGATATGCTTCCTCCACTTTAATTTTAGCAATATAAAAGTTATTGGAAATTTTTCAATGAGCTGGTGTTACCATAAACTTTTTAATTCAGACAAACAATTTTATACTTTTAGCTTAATTTATCCTTAATTACTTTGCTAACTTTTCCAATATCAGCTCGGCCTTGTATTTTAGGTTTAATTGCACCCATTACTGCTCCCATATCCTTCATAGTTATGGCATTTCTTGATTTTATAGCCTCTAAAACAATTTCTAAAATTTCTGAATCATTTAATGCTTCAGGTAAAAATTCTTGTATAACTTTTATTTCATTAACTTCTATATCAGCAAGCTCCTGTCGGCCTGCATTTGTAAATTGTTCCACCGAATCTCTTCGCTGTTTGACCATTTTATCGAGTATCACTAAAACACGATTATCCTCTAATTCAATACGCTCATCGACCTCAATGCGTTTTAATTCTGAAAGGATAAGCCTAATTGTACCTAATCTCTCTTTATTTCTAGCACGCATAGCTTTTTTCATTTCTTCTACGATTCTAATCTTTAGTTCTTTGTTCATCATCCAATCCCCAAAATGCAAAAAAGCGCCGACATAGCGACGCTTAAACAACTAAATAATAAAGATAGCTCTATATTTAATACATACGTACAAATTTACGGTTATCTCGAGAGTTCTTTTTAGCATGACGTTTAACAGCGGCCGCCGCTTTTCTTTTGCGTTCCCATGTTGGCTTTTCATAGAATTCTTTACTACGAACATCTGCTAGGACTCCAGCTTTTTCACATGAGCGCTTGAAGCGTCTGAGAGCAACATCAAAAGGCTCATTTTCTTTAATACGAACAAAAGGCATAAACTTTCCTATTAAGTAATATTTAGTTGCTCTAAAGTCAAAATTTATTTACTAAATATATTTACTTTAGACGCTTCAGAACTAATCGAGGCTATTCTAAACATATACCGCTAGAGTTGCAAAACTTTTATAGAACACTAAAAAATATGCATAATAATTTTTTATTAAAAATAAAGAAAAAACAAAAAATTGCAACAACTGGGGTAATATTAGTGCTAATTATTGTATCGTACCCAAGCTAAAGCCTTGTTGAATAGTTAGATAGATAAAATTGAGTTATAAAAAATGCGTATATTAGGTATCGAAACGTCTTGTGATGAGACCGGCATAGCCATCTATGATAATAAATTAGGACTTTTGGCACATGACCTTTATAGCCAAGTGGAAGTCCATGCCGAATATGGTGGAGTAGTTCCAGAACTTGCATCTAGAGATCATGTTAGAAAAATTTTACCTTTAATAAAAAAAGTTTTGATGGATGCCAATACATCACCAAAACAAATAGATGGGATAGCTTTCACTTCAGGCCCAGGCTTGATAGGAGCTCTTATGGTTGGGGCTTGCGTTGGTCGCTCTTTGGCATATGCTTGGAAAATTCCTGCAATAGGCGTCCATCATATGGAGGGTCACTTATTGGCCCCAATGTTAGAGGATTCGTCACCTGAGTTTCCATTTGTTGCACTTTTAGTTTCTGGTGGTCATACACAGCTTGTGGAGGTAGAAAATGTAGGGGTATACCGTATCCTCGGTGAGTCTCTTGACGATGCAGCTGGCGAAGCATTCGATAAGGCAGCTAAAATGCTGGATCTTGATTATCCAGGAGGGCCAGCAATTGCAGAGCTTGCAAAGAGGGGTGTTATTGGAAGATTCAAGTTTCCAAGACCTATGATAAATCGACCAGGATTAGATTTTAGTTTTTCAGGGCTGAAAACTTTTACGCTAAATACTATTATCAGCCATCGCGCAGATAATGTTTTGCCTGATGATCAAACAATGGCTGATATAGCTTATGCTTTTGAGGATGCTGTAGTTGATACTTTAAGAATAAAATGTCTTCGAGCACTAGAAAAAACTGGGCTAAAAAGATTAGTTATTGCTGGCGGTGTTTCTGCGAATGTTCGATTAAGAGAGAGGCTAGCAGAATCACTTGGTGAGGTTGATGGAAAAGTATTTTTTTCCAGACATGAGTTTTGTACTGACAACGGAGCTATGATTGCCTTTGCTGGTTGCCAACGCCTTTTGGCCGGACAGCATGAAAGTCTTGAATTGAATATTCAGCCACGTTGGCCGATAGATAGACTTCAATCTTTAGATTAAGGATAAATTATGCCAGATATTATATATATTAAAAATTTAAAAATAGAAACAATTATTGGTGTTTACGATTGGGAGCGTGAAGTTCGCCAAATTATTAATATAGATTTAGAAATTGCTACAGACAATCTTGAAGCAGTAAAATCTGATGACATCCAGTTTACCGTTGACTATAGTTTAATTGCAAAGCGCTTAAAAGATTTTTTGCAGATTAGTGAATTTTTTTTACTTGAAACAATGGCTGAAAGAATTGCAGAAATAGTCCTTAATGAATTCGATATAAATTGGGTCCGATTACGTGTAGGAAAACCAGGAGCAGTAGATGATGCTGATGATGTTGGTGTAATAATAGAGCGCGAAAGGCTCCAAAAAAATTGAGCTTATGTTCTTTTATTTATATTGAGCTGCCACCATCAACAACAATAGTTTGACCAGTGATGTAGCTTGCTGACATAGCTAGAAATAGAGCTGTTTGGGCAATATCTTTTACTGATCCATTGCGCTGTAGAGGTATATTTTTCATAATTTTTTCCCTTGTTTTTTCGCTCATTTGCAATGCAGTATCTGGCCATAATATTAGACCTGGAGCGATTCCATTGACACGTATTTTGGGCGCAAGTTCTTCAGCTAAAGTCTTAGTAAGCATTTTATTTCCCGCCTTAGCAATAGAATAAATACTATAGTCTTTGAGAGGCATAAATGAATAGATATCATTTATAGATATAATGCTAGCATTCTGAGTAAGCATAGGAGCGATTGCTTGACTCATGAAATAGGGGCCTTTCAGATTACTATTAATTAGTGTATTCCATTCTTTCTCGCTAGCCTCTAAAAGAGAGCAGGGAAAAAAACTTGAAGCATTATTTATAAGTACATCTATTTCTTTTCGCCAAAAAAGTATACTTTTAACCATGGATCTAATTTCTACAACGCTACCTAGTTCGGCCTTAAAAACTGCAGCCGAGTCATCACGAATAATATTTAAATCTTGAGCAAGCCTCTTGGCGTCCTGTTCAGATCTATTGTAGTGAATCGCAACATCATATCCCTTATGGTGAAAAGTGCGTGAAATTTCTTCACCAATACGTCGAGCTCCTCCGGTTATAATAGCTACGCGTTTTTTTTCTTTGTTGGTCGGACTTATTTTCATTATCTTAATAATTCAGATATTATTTTTTTTCGGCGCACATCTATTTCTTGTCCAAGCTTGATTCCTGAATACCCCTCTGAAATTAACTCTTTGTTATTTATCAGCATAATTTGGCTAAATGCTTCTTTTAACCAAACACCTGGTTCATAAATTTTATTATCATCTTTATTTTCTTGGGTTATTTGCGCCTCTGCTTCACAACAATATATAAATTTTTCTAAATTTTTGGTTTTTTTAAAAGCGCCAATACCTTTCAACATATCCAAAATAGTTTGTGCCTCTAGATTTTTCAAGCTATGACATAAGTCTTTATATTTTATGAAAGTTATTGTAAATTTTCGATAGCGATTGGGTGCTTTTAATCGATCAAAAAGGCTGTTGATTACCTCAATAGCCCTATCGCTTGATTTCGTTTTTGAAGGAATTGACGGATTAGGCTCCCCCCCTAAATGAATATTACTAAACAGGACTGCGAATCGAGTGCAGGGGTCTAGATCTAATTTAGCCACATAGTCTAAAATTGATAATGTATGAGATTTAGCATCAATTTTATCCCTCTCTAAAGAGATATCAAAAATTCTACTAATTTCTGGAAAAATTTTTGTGAGCGCTTTGCATTTATATAGTATTTCGATATAAGTGCTCGGTGATCTCTCTTTTAATGCTTTTTCAGTTTCAAGCCACACCCTTTCTGAACTTAGATATTTAAGTTCTCCACTGTTTGCAATGCTTGTCATTAAAAACATAGTCTCGTCTGCGATCTTGAATCCAAGGTGGTGATAACGAGCTGCAAACCTAGCTACTCGTAATACTCGCAATGGATCCTCTACAAAAGCTCCAGATACATGACGCAGTATTTTTTTTGAGAGATCATCTTGACCTCTATAGGGATCAATTATTTTTCCATCATAATCTTCTGCCATAGCATTTACTGTAAGATCTCGCCGAGAAAGATCTTGTTCTAGTGTTACCTGAGTGCCTGTAAAAAACTCAAAACCTTTATAGCCTAAGCCAGACTTTCTCTCGGATCGAGCAAGTGCGTATTCATCTTTAGATTCAGGATGAAGAAATACAGGGAAATCTATACCAACCTGTATAAATCCTTTGTTGATTAGCTCTCTTGGTTCTGCGCCAACCACCACCCAATCTTCATCTGTAAACGGATAATTAAGAAGTTTGTCACGAACAGCACCACCAACTTTGTATACCTTCATACCTAATTTCTCTTAAGGGCTCGAAGTTTAAAAAATTAATTAGTGTATATTAACAGAGAGATAGACATGAGCATAAAGTCAGCTATTTAATTTAATTTTTAAAATCAAAATAGAGGAAGAGAGAAAGAAGAGAAATAGCAAAAGAAATTAAACCTATCGCCTCATTAATGTTTCAATTTTCGGTATTAGCGATATATGTAAAAAATCTGCTGAGTTGTTCTGGCCCGAGTGTTACAGGGTGAGTCTTTTTGCAAAGAAAACCAAGCTTATAATTTCTCGTATAATTATATTGTGCTTGATTAAATAAGTTGTACCTCAATAATCGTATTTTTGAGCGAGCCAAAAATATATGTTTGTATACATTTCTAATAATCATAATACACACCATACTGTTAATTTATACAGTATAGTATCATGTTAGATCACAATAACAATAGTTTATTACATTTACGCTAATAATTTTTTTAAGAAAGTTCCAGTGTGAGATTGATTAGTATTTGCAACTTCTTCTGGGGTGCCAGTAGCAATAATATGACCTCCACCTTCTCCCCCTTCAGGACCTAGATCTATTACCCAGTCAGCCGTTTTTATAACATCTAAGTTATGCTCGATAACAACCATTGTATTTCCATGATCACGCAACCGATGCAAAACAGCTAATAACTGTTGTATATCGTGGAAATGCAGTCCTGTTGTCGGTTCATCAAGTATATATAGTGTATTGCCTGTATCTCTTTTAGATAACTCTTTCGAAAGCTTAACCCTCTGTGCTTCTCCGCCTGATAGAGTTGTTGCAGCTTGCCCTAACTTGATGTAGGAAAGCCCTACATCAATCAAAGTTTGCAATTTTTTCGCTACAGATGGAACGGGACCGAAAAATTCTAGGGCATCTTCTACTGTTAAATCCAACACCTGAGATATACTTTTTCCTTTATATGTAACTTCTAAAGTTTCACGATTGTAGCGCTTACTTTTGCAAATATCACAAGGAACATATACATCTGGAAGGAAATGCATCTCAACTTTAATTAGACCATCACCTTGACATGCTTCACATCGTCCACCCTTAACATTGAAGCTAAATCTGCCTGGCTTATAACCTCTAGAACGAGCCTCTTGAGTACCTGCAAATAATTCTCTAATCGGTGTAAATATACCTGTATAAGTCGCAGGATTGGACCTAGGGGTTCTACCAATTGGACTTTGATCAATATCAACACACTTATCAAAATGATCAATTCCTTGTATTGACTGATAGTCTTCGGATTTTTTAGTTGAAGCGTTATTTAGTTCAGTTGCAGCAATTGGATAAAGAGTCTCATTTATTAAGGTTGATTTCCCAGATCCTGAAACACCAGTAACACAAGTAAAAAGACCTACAGGTATTTCAAGATTGACATTTTTAAGATTATTTCCATTTGCTCCATTTAATAAAATTTTCTTATCTGTTGGTGCGGTGCGCTTTTTAGGTATAACTATTGCCTTCCTTCCTGATAGATAATCTCCCGTGAGAGACCGTTTCTCATTCACGATATCGTCATAATTTCCTTTCGCAACTATTTCACCACCATGAATACCTGCCCCAGGACCAATGTCTACAATATAGTCTGCTCGTCTTATAGCCTCCTCATCGTGCTCCACCACAATTACTGTATTTCCGATATCTCTTAATCTGGTTAGGGTAGCCAACAGACGCTCATTATCTCTCTGATGTAACCCGATCGATGGCTCATCAAGGATGTACATTACACCAACAAGACCAGCCCCAATTTGACTAGCTAGCCTTATACGTTGTGCCTCCCCACCTGAAAGGCTTTCTGCACTTCTATTAAGGTTTAAGTAATTAAGTCCAACATCTACCAAGAAATTTAGGCGATTTCTGATTTCTTTTAAAATTTTCTCTGCAATTTCTCCTCTACTGCCTTCTAGGTATAATTTTTTATAATAATCTGCAAGATCGCCTACAGGGTAATTACCAATCTCAGGAAGAGATTTTCCGTCTATGAAAACATGTCTTGCCGCTTTTTTTAGGCGAGCTCCATTACAACCTGGGCAATTTTGTTTATTTAAATATTTTGTAAGGTCTTCTCTTGCATGATTTGATTCTGTTTCTTTGTAGCGTCTTTCCATATTTGGAATGATGCCTTCAAATGTATGACTGCGATAAAAGGTGATACTTTTGTCGTTGGTATAACTAAACTCTATGATTTCTTCATCGCTTCCAAAGAGTATTACTTGTTGGTGTTTTGGATCAAGATTTTGAAATGGGCTATCAATATCAAAATCATAGTGGCTGGATAATGAGGTAAGCATGTTGTAATAAAATAGATTTTTCCTATCCCAGCTTCTGATAGCTCCTTCAGAAATAGAAGATTCTGGAAATTGTACAATTAGGTCTATATCAAAAAATTGCTTTACTCCCAAACCATCACAATCTGGGCAGGCACCTGAAGGGCTATTAAATGAGAACATCCTTGGTTCAAGTTCATCAATACTATAATTACATACGGAGCATGCAAATAAAGCAGAAAAAAGAATCTCCGGTGAATTTTTAGGGCCCTTGCTGTCCTCTTCTTCTGATCGAATTATTGGTAATCCGTCCATAGAGCTAACTATTGCCAAGCCTTCAGATATATTAATCGCAGTTTCAAAAGATTCTGTAAGTCTGAGCTGTATTTCAGGCTTAACTTTAAATCGGTCAATTACAATTTCAATAGTATGTTTTTTATTTTTTTCTAGTACAGGTACGTCATCAAGATCTACTACAAGTCCATCTATTCGAGCTCGAATAAAACCTTGTGCTCGCATATTTTGAAAGATATGCGCGTGCTCACCTTTCCTATCTTTAACAATAGGTGCAAGTAAGATTAATTTTGTGTCACGGGGCAGCGTAAGAACTTGATCGACCATCTGACTAATAGTTTGTGCTTTTAGGGGTGTATCATGCTCTGGGCATTTAGGCTCCCCAGCTCGAGCATAAAGTAAACGCAAATAGTCATGTATTTCTGTAATTGTTCCTACAGTAGAGCGAGGATTGTGTGAAGTAGATTTTTGCTGAATCGATATGGCCGGGGACAAACCTTCGATATGATCTACATCAGGTTTTTCCATCATTGATAAAAATTGGCGAGCATAAGCAGACAAGGATTCAACATAACGTCTTTGTCCCTCTGCGTAGAGGGTGTCGAATGCTAATGATGATTTTCCTGACCCGGATAAACCAGTTATCACAATGATTTTGTCCCGAGGTAAAACAAGATCTATTGATTTTAAATTGTGAGTTTTTGCGCCGTGAATGGAAATATTTTTCATACTGAATAAAGCCTAAAATTTGACACGTCATGATGATTAAATAATGCTAATAAAGCAAGAAAGATCGTATGCTTTTAATCAACCATAGAGATTTTTTTATCAACAGTTAAATTAATATAACTTTTAGGATGAGCTTTATTATTTTACCCATTACATCCATTGATGATGCAATCTATAATGTATGTATTCTTAGCCTATAAAATAACATTGAGTAACTGATGAGTCCTTTGGAAAGAAAAAGTCTGTTCGGTTTAGCATCTCTTTATGCTTTTCGAATGATTGGTTTGTTCATGTTGCTTCCAGTTTTATCTTTATATGCTGACCAGTATTCAGGAAGTACCATTATTCTTGTTGGCTTTGCTTTAGGGATATATGGTTTAACGCAAAGTTTATTTCAAATACCCTTAGGTTTTTTGTCTGATAGGTTTGGCAGGAAACCAATAATTTTTATTGGAATGTTAATTTTTTTCTTAGGCAGCATAATAGCCGCTACATCAGAAACAATGTGGGGCTTAATTGCTGGGCGCGCGCTTCAGGGTGCTGGTGCAGTTGCGAGCACTATAATGGCTTTACTTTCAGATCTCACAACTGAACAGAGCCGGACAAAAGCTATGGCAGTTATTGGTGCTAGCATCGGTGTATCTTTTGCTATATCTTTAATTGCAGGACCAATCTTAGCTAACCTCTGGGGAATTTCAGGTTTATTTTGGTTAACTGCAATTCTATCAATTTTCGCGTTACTTATATTATTCTTCTTGGTCCCAACTCCATCAGTATTAAGGCAGAATGCAGAATCTCAAGCGGTTCCCCAGATGTTTTCTAGATTACTAAGAAATCAAGAGCTCTTACGGCTAAACTTTGGTATTGCAGTATTGCATTTTTCTCAGATGGCTATTTGGATCTCGGTACCCTTAATTTTGGAGCAAACCTTCAATTTTAATCGCGAAGGTCACTGGATAATTTATCTAACTGTCCTAGGTTTTTCATTTATCTGTATGCTACCGTTTATGCTTATAGCTGAAGCTAAACAAAAAATTAAATTAGTTTTTATTGGTGCAATACTCCTGTTGACTGTAGGTGAGATAATCCTTGGAAGCGGATTAAATAATCATATAATTTTTTTATTAGGTTTGTTTGTTTTTTTTATGGCCTTCAATTTACTCGAGGCTACATTACCCTCATTGATTAGCAAGCTTGCACCAGCTGGGGCAAAGGGCACCGCAATGGGAATTTACTCGACTTGCCAATTTTTAGGAGCATTTTTAGGGGGTATATCTGGCGGGATAATTACACATTATTTTGGGTATTCAGGTGTATTTTGGTTGGCTGCCTGCCTAACAATCCTTTGGGTTATCTTTGCTGTAACAATGAAGAAACCGCTTCATTTTAAAACATTAACGGTCCAATTGACTTCTGAAGATACCATAGTCGCTGAGGATTATATCCCAAGTGTACCAGGTGTATGTGATGTTGTGATTATTACAGAACAACAACTTGCATACTTTAAGATAGATATAGATCAATTTTGTCCCGCAAGCATGGAGAAGGTTTTGGGAAGAAAGACATATTTTTAGTTAACTGAAAAGTTATTCTGGCCTAAAACGGGATATCATCATCAAAATCGGTTGTTCCAGAGTCTTGGGTTGCCGAAGTCTCTCTCGAAGTTACCTCAGTATTAGATGCTGGTTTTGCTAAATCGCCATCTGCATTAGGGTTTGTATAATCTGAAGAACCTCCACGACTATCAAGCATCTGCATTTCACTGGCAACAATCTCAGTTGTATATCGATCCTGTCCGTCCTGTGCTTGCCATTTGCGAGTTCGCAGAGATCCTTCTAGATAAACCTTTGATCCTTTCTTTAAATATTCTGTTACTATTTCTGCAAGGCGATTAAAGAAAACTACTCTATGCCACTCGGTCCTTTCTTGCTGTTGACCAGTTTGCTTGTCTTTCCATGATTCACTAGTAGCGATTGTTATATTCGTAACGGCATTACCGTTGGGCATAAACTTACCTTCTGGGTCTTTACCTAGATTCCCTACTAAAATTACTTTATTTATGCCACGAGCCATATCTTGCCTCAACTTTAAAGTTATTAAATTTAATGCATAATCTAACAGGTTTACTGTTCAAATTCTATGTCGAGATTGAAGGTGCCTCTAGTCGAAATAAAACATATCTATTAATTATTGAAATTATGATCATCAGTATTTTTTAAATATTAATGTTGCATTAGTTCCACCAAACCCAAAACTATTACTCATAACATTCTTCAAATTAGCGTTATCTACTCGACTGTCTAAAATTGGTATACCTGAAGCTTCAGGATCGAGATTATCAAGATTTGCGGATGCACAAATAAAACCACTTTCCATCATCAGTAAACAATAAATAGCTTCTTGTACTCCAGCAGCTCCAAGACCGTGACCTGATAAAGATTTTGTTGAGCTTATTGGCGGAATTTTATCACCAAATACATCTTTTATTGCTGATAGTTCTGCCAAATCTCCTACTGGCGTGCTAGTGCCATGTGTGTTTATGTAATCAATTTTATCATCAGATGTTTCCATTGCCATTTTCATTGATCGAGATGCTCCTTCACCCGAAGGAGCAACCATATCATAGCCATCTGAAGTAGCTCCATAACCAGTAATCTCAGCATAAATTTTTGCACCTCTGGCTATAGCATGCTCTAATTCTTCAACTACCAGGCACCCTGCACCTACTCCTGGAACAAAACCATCTCTGTCAGCATCATAAGCTCTGGATGCTATTTCAGGGGTATCATTGTATTTACTTGAGAGTGCTCCCATAGCATCAAACATACCTGCCATTGACCAATGCATATCTTCTGCACCACCAGCAAATACCATGTCCTGCTTACCCATTTGTATTAGCTCCATAGCATGGCCGATAGAATGAGCACTAGTGGCACAAGCAGATGAAATTGAGTAATTTATTCCTTTTATTTTAAACGGTGTTGCTAAGCATGCAGAAACAGTACTAGCCATTATCTGCGTAACTCTATACGGTCCAGCACGCTTTATTCCTCGATCACGCATAACATCAATTGTTTCAGTAAACATTTCACCCGAAACACCACCGGATCCCATAACTAGGCCGGTTCGAATATTAGATACTTGGTTATCAGCCAAACTGGCATCCGCTATCGCATTTTCCATTGCAATATAACCATAAGAGGCTGATGGCCCCATAAATCTGGAAATTTTTCTATCGATATGTTCCGCTATATCTAAATCTAGTTTGGCTGCAACATTACATCGCAAACCCATTTCTTTGAATTCTTCCTGGAAAGCTATACCTGATTTACATTCATAAAGTGACTTGGTAACAGTTTCTTTATCGTTACCTAAGCAAGAAACAATACCCATTCCAGTTATTACCACTCGTTTCATTTTATGCCCCTGGATCATTTAATAATTCAGATATCTGTGTATCCAGAAATCTGAATGCTTTAACCTTGATTATAATATAAACGTTTAAAAGTTGTCAGTTGAATCAAATAACCCAACTCGAAGATCTTTTGCAGAATAAATTTCTCTGCCATCTACGGATACAGTTCCGTCCGCTATAACCATTTTGAGCTTTCGCTCTACTACTCGTGATACATCAATTCTATAGGTTACAAGTTTAGCAGTAGGAAGAATTTGCCCTACAAATTTAACTTCTCCAGAACCAAGAGCTCTTCCCCTTCCTTGGTTACCTTTCCATGCTAAGAAAAAACCAGTTAACTGCCACATAGCGTCTAGACCTAAGCAACCAGGCATGACAGGATCCCCTTCAAAATGGCAACCAAAAAACCATAAATCTGGTTTTATATCTAGCTCAGCAACCATAGTCCCTTTACCGTACTTTCCTTCGGTAGCATTAATATGAGTTATTCTATCTACCATTAGCATATTATGACCAGGAAGCTGGGCGTTCCCTTCACCAAAGAGGTTCCCTTTGCTACAAGAGATTAGCTCATCATAATCATAGGAGTTTTGTGATTGCGGGATAAAAATTGTCATTAATTACTTAGCCTTTTTTATATTACGTTTAGTTGCCTAAAAAATTTACCACTAATTAATTTAGAATTTAATCTGATATAACCAGTTAAGTCCAGAAATACAAAGTAGCACTCTAATCTAATGATTCCTTAAAAATTGAATTGACTTACATTTTGCAAACAATTCAATATTTTCGATCAATCGAAAATTCAGCGAGCTGCAACATTGCTTTTTTTTCTTTGCTTGCAGGAAAATCCGCCAAACATCGCTTAGCATCCATGGCGTGTTTTTTTGCACAAGACATACTGTAGTCGATAGCCCCAGTTTCTTTGATAATAGTTAAAATGTTCTTTAAATCTCCGATATTAGCATTCTTTATAGCTTCTTGGATCACAATTTTTTGAGAATTTTTCCCATTTTTCATCGCGTAAATTAGCGGTAAGGTCGTTTTACCTTCTGCTAAATCATCACCAATATTCTTGCCTAAATTTTCAGAATCACCATTATAGTCCAAAACGTCATCCATCAACTGAAAGGCCATCCCTATATTTCTTCCGTAACTACTTAAAGATTTAATATGGTTTGACTTAGATTCGGCAATAATTGCACCTATTTTTGTAGCTGCATCGAAAAGTATGGCTGTTTTTTTAAATATTACTTCTCTGTATATGTCTTCAGATACATTTGGATTTTTAGCATTAGCAAGTTGCTGGACTTCGCCTTCAGATATAGCATTGGTGGTGTCTGCGATAGTTCGCATCACATCTAAGTTACCAACCCCAACAAGCATTTGAAATGCCCGTGAATAAAGAAAATCACCAACAAGCACACTGGGAGCATTTCCAAACTTAATATTTGCAGTTGCTTTTCCACGGCGAAGATCAGATGTGTCTACAACATCATCATGGAGTAAAGTAGCTGTATGTATAAATTCAACAATAGCTGCGAGGTATAGATGATTCGATCCCTTGTACCCAGAAATTTTAGCACTCAAAATAACTAATAGTGGCCTCATACGCTTGCCACCACCATCAATGATATATTGACCAATGTTTTCAATCAGGTTTACTTCAGAATTTAATCGGTTAACGATTATACTGTTAACCTCTTCAAATTCAGATTTGACTACTTCATGAAATGGCAGCATGCCAATAACCTTAACAATTTATGTAGGTTCATTATAACAATATATAGATATTTTATAAAAATTTATTCTTGCGATTGAAGTGGGTTTGTCTTAGAATTCACGACCTCGTAAAACCGGCCTGAAGAAATAGTTTTTTAGGCGCAAACTGGTTATTACGAATACGGAGAAAACTCTATGTACGCAGTTATAAAAAGTGGCGGTAAACAGCATCGTGTTGAAGAAGGCGAATTCCTTCGTGTAGAAAAACTGGACATAGCAACAGGTGAAAAAATTGACTTTGATGAAGTACTCATGATCACAAACGGAGATGACGTCAAAATAGGCACACCTTTTTTAGCTGGGGTAAAAGTTACTGCAGAAATATTGACTCACGGTCGTGCTGATAAAGTAAAGATAATTAAGTTCAACCGTCGTAAACATAGTAGAAAACAAATGGGCCATCGTCAGTGGTTCACTGAAATCAAGATTATTAGTATAGGTTCTGATATACCAAAAGCAGAAGCTAAACCAAAGACTGCAGCCAAACCAAAGACTGCAGCCAAACCAAAGACTGCAGCCAAACCAAAGACTGCAGCCAAACCAAAGACTGCAGCCAAACCAAAGACTGCGGCTAAACCAAAGACCGTAGCTAAACCGAAGACTGTAGCTAAATCAAAGATTAAGACTGAAGATAAAAAATAGGAGAGCATTATGGCTCATAAGAAAGCTGGTGGTAGTACAAGAAACGGACGCGATTCCGAAAGTAAAAGACTCGGTGTCAAATGCTACGGTGGTGAGAATGTTTCTGCTGGAAGCATTATTGTAAGACAGCGTGGAACAAAGTTCTATGCTGGAACCAATGCAGGTATTGGTCGAGATCATACAATTTTCGCAACTAGCACCGGAGAAGTGAAATTTTCAACTAAAGGCCCAAAAAATCGAAAATATGTTGATATTATTTCTGCATAATATTCTTTAACTTCCCGTGGAAATTTTAATCAAGAATTATTTTAATAGTATTAAGATCATTTCAATGATCTAATTTAAACCCTGCGAAAGCGGGGTTTTTTATTTTTGATAAAAAATATATTAGTGGTTGGAATTTATGAAGTTTGTTGACGAAACAACTATACATGTGCAGGCAGGCCGTGGTGGAAATGGTTGCCTTAGTTTTCGTCGTGAAAAATTTATCGAAAAAGGTGGTCCTGACGGTGGTGACGGTGGTGACGGTGGTAATGTTTACTTGGAAGGAGACAGCAGTCTTAATACTCTAGTAGATTTTCGCTTTCAGCGTAACTTTAACGCTGAAAGTGGGGAGACGGGAAAACCAAAGAACTGTACTGGAAGAGGTGGTAATGATTTGATCCTTAAGGTACCTGTGGGTACAACTGTCATAGACGAAGATACCCAAGAAACACTCGGCGATATAACAGGTAATGGAGATCATTTATTAGTAGCTAAGGCTGGCTTCCATGGTTTGGGTAATACTCGTTATAAATCGAGTACTAATCGTGCACCTAGACAAACTTCACCTGGTTCCGATGGAGAATTTCGTCATCTTAAGCTCGAACTAAAAATCTTGGCTGATGTTGGTTTACTTGGGCTTCCAAATGCAGGTAAATCAACTTTTATTCGATCTGTATCAGCAGCTCGTCCAAAGGTAGCAGATTATCCTTTTACCACCTTGGTTCCAAATTTAGGGGTAGTTAGCGCGGAAAAACATCGTAGTTTTGTGATTGCTGATATTCCAGGTTTAGTTCAAGGAGCTGCAGACGGAGCAGGTCTAGGTATTCGTTTTTTGAAACATTTAACTAGAACACGAATATTGCTCCATTTAGTTGATATGCTTCCAGCTGATGGCTCCTGCCCTATCAATAATATTAAGGTTATTGAAAATGAACTAGATTTGTTCAGTCATACACTTTATTGTCGAGAGCGCTGGTTGGTATTAAACAAAATTGACCTGCTATTAGAGAGTGAAAGAAAAAATAAATGTGCTGAAGTAGTAAAAAAATTAGGTTGGACTGGCTCTGTATATTATATATCTGGTATAAATTCTATTGGAACCGATACTTTGTGCCAAGATATAATGAATCATCTTGATAAGTCCTGGAATGCTGAGCAAGAGGACCCAGATAGAGCCGCACATGAACTAGAAAATCAGTCAAAGATGCAAGTCGAAGCCAGAAATAGAATAGAAATGCTCAAGGAGTCATCATTATCATTTGATAATGAAATCAAATAAGTGTTTTTCAAAATAATTAAAGTTTTTAGAGAAAAAATTTAGCTGAGTAATGTATGGTAAATAATAGAGATTGTATAAAAAACTCAAAAAGATGGGTTATTAAAATCGGAAGTGCTCTGCTTACAGATGACGGTAGTGGGCTTGATAAGAAAGCTATCAGTTTGTGGGTAGAACAAATAGTGCGTCAGCTTGATAATGGAATAGAAATTATAATTGTTTCTTCTGGTGCGGTAGCAGAGGGCATGTCTCGACTTAACTGGATCGATAGACCCAAATCTGTTCATGGATTGCAAGTCGCTGCCGCTGTTGGGCAAGCAGGACTTATTCAGGCTTATGAGTCGCAATTTCAAGAATACGACCGAAATACCGCTCAGATTTTGTTAGATCACGATGATATTTCAAATCGTGAGCGTTATTTGAATGTAAGAAATACTCTTCAAGAATTGATTAAATTAGGCGTCGTACCTGTTATTAACGAAAACGACACTGTTGCTACTGATCAAATTCGTTTTGGAGATAATGATACTTTGGCCGCCCTAGTTGCCAATATTATAGATGCTGATCTATTAGTTATACTTACTGACCAAGATGGCCTTTTTGATGCAGACCCAAGAAAAAATCCAAATGCAGAATTGGTTAGTACTGGAAATTCTCAAGATCAATCTCTATATGAGCTAGCCGGGTCGTCTAGTACTCTTGGTAGAGGAGGCATGATCACAAAAATTAAAGCAGCCAAGCTCGCCGCTCGCTCAGGTGCAAATACTATTATAGCAGGAGGTAGGGTTAATCAGATCTTGTCTCGGTTATCAGAAGGGGAAACATTGGGCACTATGTTAATATCTGATAAAGAACCAATCGCAGCACGAAAGCAATGGTTGGTAGGTAGACTAAAAGCTAGCGGCTCTATGATACTGGATTTAGGCGCCTCAAAGATGCTCACCAATCATGGAAAAAGTCTTCTTCCTGTGGGGGTTCTATCTGTCCAAGGCACATTTCACAAGGGAGACCTCGTAACATGTATTGATGAAAAGGGGTTAGAGATCGCTAGAGGTCTTGTTAATTACAGTTCTGAAGAAAGTGCAAAAATTTTAGGTAAAAGTAGCGAAATGATCTTAGATGAATTAGGTTATTGTGATGCTGAAGAATTAATTCATAGAGATAATTTAGTACTATGCTAATTTTATAATCTAATTAGCCGAAAGAGCTTTTATTTTTTTGTTTAATCTACTTTTATGACGAGCAGCTTTATTTTTGTGGATAATACCTTTGTCTGCAAAGCAATCAAGCATGGGGACTACTTCATTATATGCATCTTTTGCCACTTCAATTTTACCCGATTCGATGGCAGCATCTGTCTTTTTCAAATAGGTTCTGATCATAGAGCGTAATCCGCCATTATGCCTACGATTCTTTTCATTTTGCCGCGCTCTTTTGCGTGCTTGTGATGAATTGGCCACCTAATGCTCCTTATTAGATTATACTAAATTTATACAGACATACTTCTAAGGCGCGAGAATATACAATGTTTATCTGTGCTTATCAATATGAATTACGATGAAATCTTCATAAAGATAATTAAATCATGTGTCATAGCTGTTCATTTTAAGAGTAAAATTAGGTTTTCATATGAGCAAAAGAATAATCAAATGCTTTTAATAGATCATCTTAAAGCCCAGTTTAAATTATTCAAGTTATCGGAGTTGATATTTTGAAGGGTCAGGATATTGATCATAAAGCTGAGAAAGCTGATCTTAGCCCTGGGTCAGCCAAGCTTCTTAGATCAAGCAGTATAGTATCTTTTATGACAATGTGTTCAAGATTGGCTGGCTTAATGCGTGATGTAGTTATAGCAAGATTTATTGGCGCAGATGCTATGGCAGATGCTTTTTTTGTAGCATTCAAAATTCCTAATTTCTTTCGTCGCTTGTTTTCTGAGGGTGCATTTTCTCAAGCATTTGTACCAGTTTTAGCAGAATATAAAGAGTCTGGTAATAAGGCTGCAGTAAAAGCCCTTGTTGATTCAGTATCTGGGGTTCTGGGCTCAGTACTTATTGCAGTTACAATTTTCGTCGTAATAGCTTCACCTCTAGTTACAGGCATCTTTGCATTTGGATTTTGGTTAGAAGATCCTGAAAAATTTTCTGCTGCTAGTGATATGTTGAGAATAACATTCCCTTATTTGCTTTTAATATCACTGACAGGTTTCGCTGGAGCTATTTTGAATAGCTATGAGAGATTTGCTGTTCCAGCTATTACTCCAATTTTTTTGAATCTCTCCTTAATAGTAGCTGCGATTTTTATCTCCCCCTGGTTTGATAGGCCAGTTTATGCTCTTGCTTGGGGAGTCCTAGCTGCAGGTATAATTCAGCTCTTATTCCAGTTGCCTTTCCTTGCTAAAATTCGCATGGTACCTTCTCCACGAATATCTTGGGAAGATAAAGGAGTAGTAAAGATTTTGAGCTTGATGGCACCTGCAATTTTTGGGGTTTCAGTAAGTCAAATAAATCTTTTATTAGATACGATGATAGCTTCATTTCTTCCGACAGGAAGTATTTCATGGCTTTACTACTCTGACCGATTAGCTGAGCTTCCTTTGGGTGTATTTGGTGTAGCTATTGCTACTGTTATATTGCCTAATTTATCAAAGCAACATGTATCTGATAATCTAGAAAAATTTAGTGCAACACTAGATTGGGCTATTCGTCTGGTGTTTCTTGTTGCAATACCTGCTGCATTAGCATTGATAATCTTAGCCGAACCGATTTTGATATCACTTTTTTACTATGGAGAGGTTATGACCCCCAGGGATATGTCTATGGCTACATTTAGTTTGCGCGCTTATTCAGCAGGCGTCGTAGCTTTCATGCTAATAAAGGTATTAGCCCCTGGATACTTTTCCCGTCAAGATGTTAAAACTCCAGTTCGCATTGGTGTCATTGCGCTCGTTGTAAATATGGGCCTAAATATAATATTAGTTGTACCGCTACATTTTTACCTCGGAATTGGTCATGTAGGATTGGCCTTAGCAACAACATTGGCCGCTATATTAAATAGTTTTTTACTCTTTAAAGGTTTGCGTAAGAATGATATCTATAAGCCAGAGGAAGGTTGGCGTAAATTTTTAGTAATATTACTTAATGCAAATATTGCGATGTGTATTTGCTTATATGTGCTAATTAGTTATTCGAATAGCTGGTTTGATATGGCTTGGTGGGAAAGAGCAAGCTCATTAGGCACGATCTGTATAACAGGCGCAGTCGTTTATATTTTTATGCTTTTTGTGAGTGGCTTTCGGGCTTCGCACCTTAAAAACAAATAAACTAGCTACAGATCATGGAAAAGCAAAGCTTTACGTTAATATAATTCAGAACTAATCTATTTTTAATTTCCCTAGATGGGTATAATTTTGCTTCGTTTTTTAAATCGATGGTAAGTGATTAAATACAAGAACAAGTTCATCAGGGGCTTACATAACTTAAAGCCTGCCCAAATTGGCTGTGTTGCAACCATTGGATCTTTTGATGGCGTCCATCTTGGTCATCGAGCTATATTGAAGCAACTCATAAGTAAAGCTAAAGAACTAGAGCTTCCATCAGTCGTGATGATATTTGAGCCACAGCCACAAGAATTTTTTTCAGGCGAACAGGCGCCAGCAAGATTGATGCGCTTGCGAGAAAAGGTTGAAGAATTCATTAAAGTTGGAATTGATAAAGTTTTTTGTTTGCAGTTTAACCGCTCTTTACGAGGTTTATCTGCAACAGACTTTATTGAGCAGGTTTTGGTATCAGGTTTAAAAATCCAATATCTTGTTGTAGGCGATGACTTCAGATTTGGACACGATAGAAGTGGAAATTTTCAGTTACTAAAGAGATTTGGGAAAAAAAATAATTTTGAAGTTATCGATACTTGTACTATGGAACACAAAGGTGAACGAATTAGCAGCACCAGAATACGTTCAGCTCTAGAGGCATCAAAGTTTAATCTTGCAGAACAGTTATTGGGAGAACCATATAGAATTACAGGTTGTGTTGTTTATGGGCAGAGACTTGGAAGAGAAATTGGAGTACCCACTGCTAATGTTCAGTTACAGCGTTTTAGTGCGCCATTACAAGGAGTATTTATAGTGCAAGTTTATATCGATAAGCGCTGTTTGTCGGGTGTTGCTAACGTCGGTATCAGACCAACCATAGGCGACCTTATTAAGCCTGTACTTGAGGTTCATCTGATAGATTTTAATGAAGATATATACGGGCAAAGGATACATGTTGAATTTAAATCTAAAATTCGTGACGAAAAAAATTTTCCTTCTCTAGATTTAATGGTTGCGGAAATACACCGTGATATTCAACATGCCAAGCAATATTTTTCTACACAACCAAAAAAGATATTAAAAAAATGATTGATTATAAGTTAACCCTAAATTTACCTGCTACTTCTTTTCCTATGAAGGCTAATCTATCTCAAAGAGAACCTGCCATATTAAAAGGCTGGAATGAGGACAGAGTCTATGAAAAGTTGCGTACAAAACGTAAAGGCCGAAAAAAATTCATTCTGCATGATGGTCCTCCGTATGCAAATGGGAAAATACATATTGGCCATGCTGTTAATAAAATTCTAAAAGACATAATAATTAAATCTAAAAGTCTTGGTGGTTTTGACGCACCGTATGTTCCTGGATGGGACTGCCATGGTTTACCGATTGAACATGAAGTAGAAAAAAAAATCGGTAAAGCTGGACATAAGATAGATCATAAGACTTTTCGTCAAAAATGCAGAGAGTACGCACAAAAACAAGTCGATGGACAAATGAATGATTTTATCCGACTTGGAGTTTTCGCAGAATGGAACAACCCCTACCTCACTATGGATAACGAATTTGAGGCTAATATTATTCGTTCGCTTGGCAAAGTTATTGAAAACGGTCACCTGATAAAGGGTTATAAGCCAGTTTACTGGAGTGTAGTGGGTGCCTCTGCTTTAGCTGAAACAGAGGTTGAATATCAAGACAAAGAGTCTTTTTCAATTGATGTCGCGTTTTCAGTTTCTGATGAAAGCACTTTTACTAAAGCTATAAATAATATCAGTGGAACTGGTGATATATATGTTGTTATTTGGACTACAACACCTTGGACGATTCCATCGAATCAAGCAGTCTGCTTAAACCCTGACTTAGATTATGTACTTATAGCCTGCAAGCCATCAGGTGCTCCATTTGGAAGATACCTAGTGGCCGAGGAGCTCGTTGAGTCATTGTTAGCTCGCTGGCAAGTCAAGGACTTTAAAGTAGCTGGATTCACTAAAGGCGATCAGCTTGAACTGCAGAGTCTAAAACATCCTTTTTATGACCGAGAAGTGCCCATCATACTTGGGGATCATGTTACCACCGAAGCAGGCACAGGTTGTGTTCATACTGCCCCTGACCATGGAGTAGAGGATTTTATCGTCGCAGAAAAATATGAGATTAACACCCTCAATTATATTAATGACAATGGTGTATTTAATGATGATGTTGAATTTTTTGCTGGAGAGCATGTTTATAAAGTTGATATAAGTGTACTAGATTTATTAAAAGCTAAGGGAAAATTGATATCCTCTAATAAATTTACACATAGTTACGCACATTGCTGGCGCACTAAAACCCCATTAATTTATCGTGCTACTCCGCAATGGTTCATCAGCATGACTAAAAATAACCTATTAGAAAAAGCAAAAAAAATAGTTCCGGATATCTCTTGGTACCCAGATTGGGGTAGGGCTAGAATTGATGGGATGCTCGAAAATAGTCCTGATTGGTGCATATCCCGTCAGAGAACCTGGGGTGTCCCTATCACAATTTTTGTAAATAATTCAACAGGCGATATTCATCCTGAGATGCCAAGTCTTATTGAAACTATAGCGTCTGGAGTTGAAAAAAATGGTATTGAGTTTTGGCATGAAATAGATAAAAAAATATTACTGGGTGATCAAGCCAAAGAATATAGTAAGGTTAGTGATACCCTCGATGTGTGGTTTGATTCAGGTGTTACTCATGCAGCAGTTCTTGATCATCGGGAGCAGTTAGAGTTTCCAGCTGATCTTTATCTAGAGGGTTCAGATCAACATAGAGGGTGGTTTCAATCATCCCTCAAGACTTCCATGGCCTTAAAAGATAGCCCTCCATATAAAGCAGTTATGACACATGGATTTGTTGTTGACGCTATGGGTCATAAAATGTCTAAATCTCTCGGAAATGTGCTACCACCTCAGCAGGTCATCAATGATAAGGGTGCAGATGTTTTAAGGCTTTGGGTTGCAGCTACTGATTATAGTAGCGAGATGACTGTTTCTGATGAAATACTTAAAAGAACTGGAGATTCGTATCGAAGAATTCGTAATACAGCTCGATTTTTCTTATCAAATTTAGATGACTTTGATCCTTCTGAAGATCTAGTTAACTTCGATGATATGCTGGAGCTTGATCTTTGGGCTTTAAATTTAACTATCTCTTTGCATAAGGAAATTTTAATGGCATATGATAGTTATCAGCTACACCATATATATCAAAAATTACATAACTTTTGTGTTACAGATATGGGGGGATTTTATCTTAATATTATTAAAGATCGTCAATACACTTGCCAAAAGAACTCTATAGCAAGAAGGTCAGCTCAAACAGCTATTTACTACATCTTAGAATATTTTGTGCGCTGGATTTCTCCAATATTGAGTTTTACAGCGGACGAAATATGGGGGTTTATGCCAGGAGATAAAGAAGAGTCAGTATTTTTTACAGAATGGCTAGAATTATCAAATATTTCAGATACAAAAATTAAAGATCAGGAATGGAAAATAATTATAGAGATAAGAAATACAGTAAATAAAATTTTGGAAGATAAAAAAGCTGAAGGCATTCAAAAATCACTTGAAGCTGAAATCACTATTTATGCTGAAAAATCATTACTAGATATTCTAGGGAAACTTGAAAATGAGCTAAGATTCGTTTTTATTACCTCTGAAGCAAACATAAAACCTATAAGTGATTTAGTAGATAAAGATGATATTATCTCAACTGAAATGGAAGGTCTGAAAGTTAAAGTCACAAAAACTGACTACATTAAATGTCAGCGCTGTTGGCATCATGTAGAAAATATTGGATCTAATAAAGATCACCCAAATATCTGTAATAGGTGTTTGCAGAATGTAGAAGGAGAAGGGGAGATGCGCCTTTATGCTTAACACCACGCTTATTCCAATAAATTTTATTTTTTATCCATACTGGATCATGCTGTGAGCTGGAGCATACTTAGATGGTATTTTTTATCAGGTTTTATAATAATTGCTGACCAGGCCACAAAAATCCTAGTTACAAAAAATTTTTTATATGGAGAACATATAAATATCTTTACAGGTTTCAATTTAATATTAGTTCATAATACTGGGGCAGCATTTAGTTTTCTAAGTGACGCTGGTGGCTGGCAACGTTGGTTATTTTTGCTGATTTCTTTAACTGTGAGTATTATTTTAGTAATTTGGCTAAATAAATTAAGAGCAAATCAGCATGCTATGTCGTTTTCATTAACCTTAATTCTGGGCGGCGCTGTTGGTAATTTAATTGATCGAATATTTCTAGGATATATAATCGATTTTATAGATATTTATTATAAAAATTATCATTGGCCAGTATTTAATCTCGCTGATGCAAGCATCACTTTAGGTGTAGCACTTTATATTTTAAAAAACTTTATTTTGATAAGAAATATAGATAAGTGATCCATGAAAAAATCATCTGATATAACTAAATTACCTATTGGTCCGGATACAAGAATAACTCTACATTTCTCTCTTTCATTAGAGAGCGATTCTGTAGTGGACTCTAATTTTGATAAAGAGCCAGCTGTTTGCACCTTTGGAGATGGTAAATTATTGCCCGGATTCGAGACAGCATTAGTTGGTTTGATCGCTGGAGACAAGCGTGTCTTTTTAATAAAACCAGAAAATGGCTTTGGTCAAAATAATCCCAATAATGTACAAGAATTCCCTAGAAAAAACTTTACAGATATTGAAGACCTACAACCAGGATTGATGATTTCCTTTGCTGATGCAAATGGTGGGGAGCTGCCCGGCGTCATAGAGGATATTGGTGAGACAATAGTCAAAGTTGACTTCAATCACCCCTTAGCTGGACATACAACAAAATTTGAGGTTGAAATTATCTCTGTTGAGCCGGTAGATAAAAAGTGATCGATATAAAGCTAGCTAATCCAAGAGGATTTTGTGCAGGCGTAGATAGGGCTATTGAGATTGTTTTAAGAGCACTAGATCTTCATGGAGCTCCAATTTACGTTCGTCACGAAGTAGTACACAATAAATCAGTAGTGGATATGTTAAGGGCGCGTGGAGCTATTTTTGTTGATGAGATAAATGATATTCCAGATAACGTAACAGTAATTTTCAGTGCGCATGGGGTTTCTAAGGCTGTTAGAAAACAAGCCAGCAAAAAAAATCTAAGAATTTTTGATGCAACTTGCCCACTAGTGACAAAAGTGCACACAGAAGTTTCTCGATCTAGTTCCGAGGGAACTGATTGCATTATGATTGGGCACCATGATCACCCTGAGGTGGAAGGTACGATGGGCCAATATACTAATAAAAATAATATTTATCTGGTAGAAAATGAGTCAGATGCTAAGTCATTAGAAATAAAAAACCCTTCTAATGTTGTCTATGTTACACAAACCACCCTGTCAGTAGATGACACTGAACAAATCATAGATATATTGCGTAAGCGTTTTCCTTTAATAAAAGGCCCAAAAAAGGATGACATATGTTATGCCACACAAAATAGACAAGATGCCGTTAAGCAGCTCGCCCTAGAATGTGATTTAGTGCTTGTGGTGGGCTCCATTAATAGCTCAAATTCCAATCGCCTAAGAGAATTAGCTGAGCGCTGTGGCGTTCCATCGTTTCTTGTTGATAGTGCCAAAGATATCTCAAAAGATTGGATTATTGGAAAAAATAGAATCGGAATTACTGCTGGCGCCTCTGCACCAGAGAGCCTTGTAAAAGAGGTTATAGAGAGCTTAAAACTGATAGGTTGCCAGTCTCTTATTGAAATTCCAGGTGCACAAGAAAATATAAAATTTTCGATTCCAAAAGAGCTCCGCTAAAATCTTCAACCTCATAGTCTAATCATAAATCGTTGGAATAGCAGACCGTTTGTGTATTGTTTTGTTGTATAAATTTATAATAGTTTCCAAAGAGCGCTGAGCTACAGGTTTTCCCTCTAAGAAATCATCAATTTCATTATAAGAAACCCCAAGTGTATATTCGTCCTCCTTCTGTGGAGCCAGGCATTCAAGATCTGCAGTAGGGGTTTTTTCTATTATTGATTTAGGAGCATTTAAAACCCCTGCTATTTTTCGAACCTGTCTTTTATTCAAACCAAACAATGGGGCTAGATCGCATGCACCATCACCCCATTTAGTATAAAAACCAGTGATATTTTCAGCTGAATGATCTGTTCCAAGAACCAGTCCTCCTAAAGCACTAGCTACTTCATATTGAATAGTCATACGGATCCGCGCCTTGGTATTGCCTTTAGTAAAATCTTCCCTTATTTCATTTCTGTCTAGCCCTAAATTATTTTTACTAATAGAACTATTGATTCTCTCATGGGTGGCATCTACACTTGGCTTAATATCAATAAGAATATTTTTAGAAGGACATATGAATTTTATAGACTTTTGTGCATCAATCTCATCAATTTGTCTGCCATATGGAAGTCTTAAAGCAATGAAGGAAAAACCACGTTCAGGAAATTCCTGGCCAAGCTCGTTTATTGCTATTTGAGCTAATCGACCACAAGTGGCTGAATCGACTCCACCGCTTATCCCAAGAACTAGATGGGATAATCCAGTGCTGAGAAGCATAGATTTAATGAATTTTACCCTTCTATTTACTTCAAACTGAGGATCGATAATTGGGAGGACCTTCATTTCGTCAAGGATTTTTTTAAAGCTGGATTCAACGTTCATTATTCACCACTCACACTATTAACTTATCTAAATTTTAAGATTTGGAGCAGCTAAGTTAATCTTAATCATAAGACGCCCATAAAACATTGGCTACAATTGATCTATAGGGTTTCCATTTTGATCCAATTTCGATCATTTCATCTTCGGTGGGCCTTTTTTTAAGGTGCTTAGTTCTTTGTACAGCAACTTGCAAGCCTATATCTTTAGCGGGCCATATATCTCTTCTATTCAAAGAGGCCAACATATAGCATTCAGCTGTCCAATTGCCAATACCTTTGATTTTGCAGAGTGATTTTTTAAGATCTTCATCGTTCATTTTGTGTATGTGACTGAAGGAAAGCTCACCTGAAATAATATTCTTTGCTAGAGATCTGCAGTAGCTTATTTTGGGGCGACTTAAACCTGTAGATTTTAAATTTATTTCAGTTTCCTTTAAAAAATTCTCTGGGTTAAAAGTGGGCAATAATTTTTTTAGCCTGTCAAATATTGCTTTGGCAGAAACTACAGACAGTTGTTGTTCTGTTATTAATTGAACCAAACCTTCAAATCCTTTTTTTCTCTTAAATGGCTTAAAAGAGCAATAAGTTAAGAATAAAGATCGAAGGTCTTTATCTTTTTCAGACAAAAAAATAATTTCTTCTTTATGTGGGTGATGGTCAAAAATATTAAAGTTTCTCGTTGACTTGTTCTGCATTATTTTCATTAAAAAATTTTCGCGCTCATATGTAAATTTACTTAAAAATACCAAAAGTTACAGTATCCATCCATGTCTCTTCAAACTCTTCTCCTTTTAGCTCCTTATAGCGATCATTGAAAATATATCGTGTATCAAAGCCGATTGATTCTGGTTTATCAAAGAGACCAGCAGTAAGGGCGTTAGTCCAACTCCTTTCAATAGATACAGACTGTTCTTGATACTTGAAGCTACCATCTGAGTTAAGGGATGTATGATTTGGGTAATTCCGTGCTAGTAATTTTGTTGCTTCGCCAGCGAGATCATGCATATCCATTAGATAATATGCTTGAGCCATAACTGCAAGCCCATCAGGAACAGCTGGCGTCTTTTGAAAATTTTCTATGACGTATCGCCCCCTATTTGCCGCAGCAAGATAAGCTCCACGAGTGAAAAAATAGTTTGCCGCATGAATTTCATGACGTGCAAGAATATTTCTCAAATAGATCATTCTTTTTTGAGCATCTGGAGCATATGGACTTTCCGGAAATCTATTTAATAGCTCACTAAAAGAGGAAAAAGAATTTCTTGCAGACCCTGGATCACGCTTGGTTTCATCTATTGGAAGAAGTTTTCCAAACATGCCATCACTTTTTACAAACGATGATATACCTTTTATATAGTAGGCATAATCAACATTTTCATGTTGAGGATGAAGTCTAATAAATCTCTCAGACACGCTAATCGCTGAGTCGTGTTCACCTGCTTTTAAGTGCGCATATATAAGTTCAAGTTGCGCTTGTTCTGCATAATCTCCAAATGGATATTGTGCCTCTAATGATCTCAGTTTCTCAATAGCAGTAAGCCAGAAACCTCCTTTTAAATCATCCTGTATTGCACTAAAAAAATCCTTTTCAGTATAACCTGATGTATCCAACTGATCCGAGGCTGAAGAAATACCATTAATTGAGTTGAAATAAGTGCATCCTGTCGCGAGGAGACTAATTAATATTAATACTAAAAATAAAAATCGCATTCTATTCTCATCCGATTTAACTTAAGCCAGGTTAAACTTAAAGTATTCTTTAGGCAGTTCTAATACATATAAGATAGTATATTTAACCACAGCCTTGACAGTATGAGAACACGCAAGACCGAGATTATGATGACAGACAACATAAAGTTGGAAAAAATTGCACCTCTTACATCACGTGGAATGCGCTTAGATCAGGTTGCATCTGATGTATTTAGTGATTTTTCAAGATCAAGGCTGCAAGCTTGGATTAAAAAAGGCGATTTATTGGTTGACGGTAATCTCTTTCGACCAAAAGACAAACTTCAGGGTGGTGAGTTACTGAGCATTGATGCTTTATTAGAATCTGAAGGAGAATGGGAACCAGAAGCTATTGGACTAGATATTGTATTTGAGGATGAATGCATAATATTAATTAATAAACCGGCTGGTTTAGTAGTGCATCCAGCTGCCGGTAACCATAATGGAACTTTGCTGAATGGAATTTTATATCATGCTCCCCTCAATGAACAGATTCCACGTGCGGGAATAGTTCATCGCTTGGATAAGGATACAACTGGGCTTATGGTTGTAGCTAAAACCTTAGAAGCGCATTATTCGCTAGTTAAGCAACTGCAGTCACGAAGTATAACCCGTGAGTACCAAGCAATTGCTCAAGGAGTTATGATTGGTGGAGGAACTATAAATAAACCGATTGGACGGCACCCAAAGGTAAGAACTAGAATGGCGGTTGTTGGTGATAATGGTAAGGATTCAGTCACACACTTTAAGGTAATCGAAAGATTTGATCATCACACCCTTATAAAAGTTAAATTAGAAACAGGTCGAACTCATCAAATACGCGTGCATATGTCGCACATTGGATATCCATTAGTAGGTGATTCCGTTTATGGGGGGCGCTTAAAGCTCCCCAAAGGTGCGTCATCCAATTTGCATGAAGCCTTGAGGGGGTTTAGTCGCCAAGCTCTACATTCGTCAATCTTGGGTTTAATGCATCCTCTTTCTAACGAATATATGCAGTGGGAAGTTACATTACCAGCTGATCTATCAAACCTGCTGGATCTATTAAAATTAAAGCTTAAAGATAATTGATTTAATCTTTTAAATTAAACTATGGTCTAAAATTCGGACTTTTAAATGGAAATATTTAAACCAAACTGGCCAGCTCCTAAAAATGTATTTTCCTTTTTTACTACAAGAATAGGTGGCGTTTCCTCCAATCCTTGGAATGCTAATAACTTAAGTTTCAATGTGGGAGATAAATTGGAGTCTGTTCAAACGAACTGGAAACTATTATCAAAAAAAATTAGTTTACCGTCACCTCCTCAGCTTCTCGAACAGATTCATGGTATAAATATAGTTAAAGCTGACTGTAATGGGTCGATAAAAATTGGTGATGGTTCTTATTCTAACAAAGCTGGAATAGTTTGCGCCGTAACAACAGCAGACTGTTTACCAGTTTTAATTTGTAATACTCAAGGATCTTTAGTTGCATCAGTACATATGGGCTGGAGAGGTTTATCTAAAGGAATAATAAGTAATTTAATTAAAAATCTCCAAGTTCCCGTTAAAGATTTAATAGTGCATTTAGGGCCTGCAATAAGTCAGAAAAATTTTGAAGTAGACTCTGAAGTAAGGAACATATTTCTTCGAGATTGTATTAACGTAGATATAAGAGAAAAAATAAATTTATGCTTTATTAAAATGAATAAAAATGCAGCAGATCAAAATAATAAATGGAAGGCTGATCTATATAATCTGGCGAAAATCTATTTTAACGAACAAGGAATTTTTGATATTTATGGTGGAGATCTCTGCACTTACAGTGATTCCGAAAAATTTTATTCATATCGACGAGATGGAATTACTGGAAGAATAGCAAGTTTAATATGGTTTTCTTGATAATTAAGAAACTATATCTCATTAACTTTATCTTACCAAAACATCCGATTTTATTGACTAAATACGATTTACACTCTAAAGTTCGATTTTCAGTGGTAATAGTCTTTATTTCCACAAACTGGCTCCTTTGCCAGCTTGCTAGGTATACGTAAACAGCGTTTGCTGGGCATCCAGAACAGATTTGTTTACCCACGAATCTGAGGCGCTGATCATAATTTCAGTTGCCATGTTGCACTAAACATAACTGTGATGTCACAGCCGTACACTTTTACTTTTCTCAGTAAGCTTCTATTAGGAGAGATTTATTAACTTTAGGGGTTTATAAAAGTGGAGCTTTTATCTGGTGGTGAAATAGTTGTTCGTGCACTCAAAGATGCAGGTGTTAAGTATGTTTGGGGTTATCCAGGTGGTGCGGCATTACATATTTATGATGCACTTTTTCAACAGAAAGATGTTGAACATATACTTGTAAGGCACGAGCAAGGTGCTGTTCATGCCGCTGATGGGCACTCACGTTCTACTGGAGATGTAGGCGCAGTTCTTGTAACTTCTGGCCCTGGTGCCACAAATGCAATCACCGGTATTGCTACTGCCTACATGGATTCTATTCCTATGGTAGTAATATCTGGACAGGTGCCTCGTGACAAAATTGGACAGGACGCTTTTCAGGAAACTGATATGGTTGGAATCTCCAGACCTATAGTTAAGCATAGTTTTTTGGTCATGGATGCGTCAGAAATTGCAGTTGTCATTGCAAAAGCTTTTTATATTGCAAAAACAGGTCGGCCAGGACCAGTTATTGTTGATATACCCAAAGATGTAACAGCTCCAGACCATCGTGTACCTTATGAATACCCAGAAAAAATAAAAATACGTTCTTATCACCCAACTACTAGAGGTCATGCGGGCCAAGTCAAAAGAGCAGTAAAGACTTTATTGGCAGCCAAGCGTCCAGTTATTTATAGTGGTGGCGGAGTTATTTTGGGTGATGCCTCCGCTGAGCTAACGGAATTAACTAAGCTGTTAAATTTTCCTATAACAAACACTCTGATGGGCCTTGGCGCTTTCCCTGGAACTGATCCGCAATTTTTAGGTATGCTGGGAATGCATGGTACCGTAGAAGCAAATAATGCTATGCATGAGGCTGACGTCATTTTTGCAGTGGGTGCTAGATTTGATGATCGGGTAACTAATACCCCGAGTAAGTTCTGTCCATCCGCAAAAATAATACATATAGACGTAGATCCTACATCTATTTCTAAGACTGTTGCTATAGATATTCCAATTGTTGGTGTATGCAGTACCGTACTACGACAGATGATAGAGGAAATTAAGGCTAGTAATGATAAAACGGATAAGATTGCGCTCTCTGATTGGTGGTCAAAAATTAATGATTGGAGGGAGCGTCATGGGATATATACTCAACCACGACATGAGCCGAGCTCTGGAAATATTATTAAACCGCAGGATGTTATTAGAAGTCTTTACAAGACTACAAATGGGGATGCCTTCATCACCTCGGATGTAGGCCAACATCAAATGTTTGCTGCGCAATATTATTTATTTGATAAACCTCGTCGCTGGATTAATTCCGGTGGTCTTGGAACCATGGGTTTTGGTTTGCCTGCAGCTATGGGTGTGCAGCTGGCTCATCCTGATGCAATGGTAGCCTGTGTCACGGGGGAAGGAAGCATACAGATGTGCATTCAGGAGCTATCTACCTGTCTACAATATGGGTTTCCAATCAAGATAATAAGCTTAAATAATCAAGCTCTTGGTATGGTTCGCCAGTGGCAAGATATGCAGTATAGCGGACGATATTCATCTAGCTTGTATGAAGACTCCCTACCAGATTTCGTAAAGCTTGCGGAATCATTTGGACATATAGGGATGCGTGTTTCAAATTTTGATGAGTTAGATGATAAAATGGCTGAGTGTTTTGCCTTAAAAGACCGCGTAGTCTTTATGGATATAAATATTGACCGGAATGAACATGTATATCCAATGCTCATTGCGCCAAATGGTTCGATGAAAGATATGAAGTTGAGCAAAACGGAGCGTACCTGATGAGACGTATAATTTCAGTGCTAATGGAAAATGAACCTGGTGCTTTATCTAGAGTTGTAGGTTTGTTTTCTCAAAGAGGTTACAACATCGATACATTAACTGTTGCCCCCACTGATGATCTAACTTTATCTAGATTGACCCTTACTACTCATGGTAGTGATCAAGTTATAGAACAGATTACAAAAAATCTCAATAAGCTGATAGATGTAGTTAAAGTTATTGACCTTACTGATGGGGCTCACGTCGAAAGGGAGATAATGTTAGTGAAAGTTAAGGCTAATGAGACACAAAGAGCAGAGATTAATCATTGTGTAGATGTTTTTCGAGGACAAATAGTAGATGTGAATACTGATGCTTACATACTACAAGTTGTGGGTAGTAGTGATAAAAATGATGCATTTATCGAAGCTATTAATTACGCAGACATTCTTGAATTAGTTCGATCAGGGGTTTCTGGTATATCTCGCGGCGAAAAAGTACTGAAGGCGTAACCAATTTGTAGTACCATTTTTTGTAACTGCTCCATTAAAATATAACTAATCGCTACTTATAAATATAAAATTACAGGATGTAAACATGCAAGTTTCTTATGATAAAGATTGTAACCTTTCTATTATTCAGGGCATGAAAGTGTCAATTATTGGATATGGCTCACAAGGACATGCGCATGCCTTGAATCTAAAAGATTCAGGTGTTGATGTTACTGTTGGGCTTCGAGACGGTTCAGGCTCTGCTATTAAGGCAAAAAAAGCTGGCCTAACTGTAAAAAATGTAGCATCTGCTGTCACTGGAGCAGATTTAGTTATGATACTTACACCAGATGAATTTCAATCGCATCTTTATAGAGATGAGATTGAACCAAATCTGAAACAAGGTGCTACTATGGCATTCGCTCACGGTTTTGCGATTCACTATAATCAAGTTGTGCCTAGAATAGATTTAGACGTAATCATGATCGCCCCAAAAGCGCCTGGCCATACAGTACGAAATGAATTTACAAAAGGCGGCGGCATTCCCGATTTAGTTGCAATTTTTCAAGATGCCTCAGGCAAAGCTAGAGATGTTGCTATGTCCTACGCCTCTGGTATCGGAGGTGGACGAACAGGAATTATAGAAACTACATTCAAGGATGAGACAGAAACAGACCTATTTGGCGAACAAGCAGTTCTTTGCGGTGGAGCCGTAGAGTTAGTAAAAGCTGGTTTTGAAACACTTGTAGAGGCCGGATATGCCCCTGAAATGGCCTATTTTGAGTGCCTTCATGAGTTAAAACTAATTGTTGATCTTATGTATGAAGGCGGTATAGCTAATATGAATTATTCTATATCTAATAATGCAGAGTATGGAGAATATGTCACTGGTCCAGAAATTATTAATGAGCAATCAAGAGCAGCTATGAAAACCGCTTTAAAGCGTATCCAAAACGGCGAATATGCAAAAATGTTCGTTACAGAAGGAGCAATGAATTACCCATCTATGACAGCATATCGACGTAATAATGCAGCACATCCTATCGAGCAAACCGGTGCCAAATTACGCTCCATGATGCCATGGATTACAGCTAATCAGTTGGTCGATAAAGATAAGAACTAAGCGTTTCATGTAAATACACAGACCGCGCTTAGGCGCGGTTTTTTTATCTTGCTACTAAATTTTTAGTATAATATTGCTTTTAATATAATGAATTCTATGGAAAAAGTAATAATTGATAGATAATAAAATTCAATAACACTATAAAAAATTTATCTTATAGTGAAGGAATCATTATGACTGATACTGAAGGTCAAAAAAAAACATCGAACGCCAATGAACCAGTTTCATTGGACAAAGAAGAAAATGCAACTTCTGAGAGTTTAAGGTTCAGGCGCAAAGGTGTTTATCTTCTTCCGAATCTCTTTACGACAGGGGCCATGTTTTCTGGATTTTATGCAATTTTAGCTGGCATGGATGGAAAGTTCGATGCCGCCTGCATAGCCATTTTTATTGCAATGATATTTGATGTTCTTGATGGAACTGTAGCACGCATGACGAACACCTCTAGTGATTTTGGCCTGCAGTATGACAGTCTCTCCGATATGGTTTCTTTTGGTATTGCTCCTGCTGTACTCGCTTTTAGTTGGATACTTAATGAAATAGGCAGGATTGGTTGGGCAGCTGCATTCATATATGCTTCATGTGCAGCACTTAGGCTGGCAAGGTTTAACAGTCAGGTTGATTCTTCTTCAAAGAATTATTTTGTGGGAATTCCAAGTCCAGCGGCTGCTGCCCTCATAGCCTCCGTGATATGGTGTAGTTATGAAGTTAGTACAACAAATCAATTAGCATTTTTAGTAGCAATCACAACAGCGTTTTCTGGTTTATTAATGGTATCTAATTTCCATTATCGCAGCTTGAAGGAGATCGATCTTAAAGGAAAAGTTCCTTTTGTAGTGATTTTTTCTGTAGTGATGAGCCTTATAGTGGTTACAATTGATCCTCCTAGAATATTATTTATTTTTGCTCTGATATATAGTCTCTCTGCTCCAGCTTTATGGGTAAAGAGTAAGTTCTATAAACCCAAGGTTTAGTATGAAAAAAGAAAAACTCATTATTTTTGATACGACGTTGCGTGACGGAGAGCAAAGCCCTGGGGCCTCTATGACCAGTGATGAAAAACTGCGAATAGCTAAAGCCTTAGAAAAACTTAAAGTCGATGTTATTGAGGCTGGGTTTGCTGTTTCTAGTCCAGGTGACTTTGCATCGGTAAAATCCATTGCTGAAACTATCAAAGATAGTACAGTATGTAGCCTTTCCCGTGCAATAAGTGCCGATATAGAAAGCTCTGCAGAAGCATTACGCGGAGCATATTCAGGTCGCATCCATACTTTCATCGCAACATCCCCTATTCATATGAAATATAAGTTGCAGATGAGTCCTGAACAGGTCTTAGAGCACGCCATAAAAGCTGTTCGATGCGCTAGAAATTTAATTGGTGATGTTGAGTTCTCCCTAGAAGATGCTAGTCGCTCCGAATTTGACTACATGTGTAGAATTATTGAGGGTGTCATTGACGCAGGTGCTACAACTATCAATATTCCCGATACTGTGGGTTACGGTTTCCCTGAAGAATATAGTAATGTCATTGGACGATTAATTAAAAATATCCCTAATTCAGATAAAGCGATTTTTTCAGTACACTGCCATAATGATCTTGGTTTAGCAGTCTCGAATTCTTTAGCAGCAGTTATGCAAGGGGCTCGCCAAATAGAATGTACTATTAACGGACTGGGTGAGCGAGCAGGTAATGCAGCGCTTGAAGAGGTTGTAATGGCAGTAAAAACAAGGAAAGATATTTTCCCAGTAGAAACATGCATAGAAACCACTCATATTGCAGCAACTTCTCGCCTCGTCTCAAGTATCACAGGCTTCCCTGTCCAACCTAATAAAGCAATTGTTGGTGCTAATGCCTTTGCTCATGAGTCTGGAATTCATCAAGATGGTGTTTTGAAGTTTCGAGAAACCTATGAAATTATGAGTGCCCAAGATATAGGTCTGCAAACAAATAAAATCGTACTAGGTAAGCTTTCTGGTCGTGCAGCTTTTGTTTCACGTCTCGAGGAGCTCGGCACTCATTTTAAAAATAAAGATGCATTAAATGAGGCTTTCTCAAGATTTAAGGACCTAGCTGATAAAAAAAGAGAAATATATGATGAAGATCTTCAGGCTCTTGTTTCAGATATACAGCTAGATGAATCTAATGGTGATCTTATAACATTGGAGTCACTGGAGGTGCTTTCAAAAACAGGTCAGCCTCCGTTTGCTATGCTCACACTTATGCATAAGGGTGAGCTATATGATTCATCATCTGCAGGAGATGGCCCGGTCGATGCGGCATTCAAAGCTATAGAAAAATTAGCCAAAAGTGATACACAGCTTAAGCTCTATTCAGTAAATGCAATTACTGCTGGAACAGATTCACTCGGTGAAGTTACTGTCCGCTTAGAAAAAGGAGGACGTATTGTTAACGGGCAGGGCGCTGATACCGACATATTGGTTGCCAGTGTAAGAGCCTATTTACATGCATTGAATTTGATACAAAATCCAGATCGTCTTCATCCTCAGCTTGATGGCGTATAGGCTAATGCTATGAATATAGAGTTACGTAATTGGTATCTTTGTAATTTGGAGCTGTCCCAGTATTTGCCCAAGACAAAATTCAATGATAAGTCGAGCCCTTGCCCCCCAAGAAACGAAGAGGTTGATATTGATGCAAACAACAAATCTAGATCAACCTTTGCTAAGCAACCTGATTATCCCCGATCAAAAAAAGATAATATTGATAAGCATCCACCAGCGATACTGTCAGAAAAAAACATAAAAAATACGAATATCTATAGCAGTAATGTTAAGACTGATTATTTTAGGTTTGCATGCTGGCAACCAGCCAAAAACCTAATAATTTTTAATGAAATGAACCCAGATGTTTTGCCCTATGACGATTTATCTAAATTGCTCTCTAATATTTTGAGCTCTATAGGATATATGGCAGATAGTTTCCCCGAGCCTACTATTATTGATTGTCCACCCGGTGCCGAAGGAATAGATATAGCTGAAGCCTCAAAAATGCTCCTAGCTTTTATCGATAATCGCGTTAAAAATGATAATACATGTTTAATTTTAGTGATGGGGAAGACAGTGTTTGATGTATTTTCCCCACCAAATTTATCCTATTCAGATTTTCTAGGTAAAAAGATAGATATAAATGATCAATATAAAGCATTAATACTCCAGAGTTTACAGGAAAACCTTCATAGTTCTGAGGCAAAACGGGGAACATGGAAGGCTATCAAATCAATAATAAATAAATAAATATAGCCATCAATTAGGTGTGACCTTTGAATTTAGATTATGTGAGTGTACGTCCAATGTCTAAAAATGACCTCAATGAGGTAGGTTACATTGAAGAAATGGTTACTCCTTACCCTTGGCATAAGGGGCAATTTAATGATAGCTATAAAAAGCATACTTGTTTGATTATGGCTTTAGGCAACACTATTATAGGCTACGTAATTTATAATACTGTTATTGACGATGCCGAAGTATTAAACATAGCGATTCATCCTGAATATCAACACAAGGGGTGTGGCCGATATTTATTGGAGTATTTAATTTCAATTTTGCCAATGAGTACAAAAAGATTTTTTCTTGAGGTGAGAGTTACCAATAATAATGCCATTCATTTATATGAGAGTATTGGTTTTGTTGCGATATGCGAAAGAAAGAATTATTACCATAGTGAATCAAAGACAGAAGATGCAGTATTAATGGCAATTGAGCTCTAATCCATTTAAAAATTGAGCTAATGAAAAAATATTTATTTGTTAATCATAAGATTTTTTACCTGTTTTAATTAATTAAACTGACTGTTTCAGAATAAAGGAAAATAAAGAATGTCGTCAAATTCTATCTCTGAGCAGGTAAAGCTGAGGAGAACCTTCGCTATTATTTCTCATCCTGACGCAGGAAAAACCACTATTACTGAAAAACTTTTATTGTTTGGTAAGTTAATTCAAGTTGCAGGTACAGTTAAAAGTAAAAAAAGTGATAGGCATGTAACATCTGATTGGATGCAAATGGAAAAAGATAGAGGTATTTCTGTTACTTCTTCTGTAATGCAGTTTCCCTATAAAGACTGCGTAGTAAACCTTTTAGATACTCCGGGACATGAAGATTTTTCTGAAGATACCTATAGAACACTCACAGCGGTAGATTCTGCACTGATGGTTATTGATGGAGCAAAAGGTGTTGAGCAAAGAACAATTAAGTTGATGGATGTTTGTCGTTTAAGAGATACGCCAATAATATCTTTTATTAATAAAATGGATAGAGAGATACGTGATCCAGTAGATCTTCTTGATGAAATAGAACAAGTATTAAAAATTTCCTGTGCTCCAATAAATTGGCCAATTGGTTGCGGTAAAGATTTTAAGGGCATTTATGATTTTAAATCAGACTGTATACATGTATATAAATCAGGTCAAGGATCTATCATCCCTGAAGATGAACAAATACATGGTTTATTTTCTGATGAAGCAACTAAATTCTTGGGTCACAGATCGAAAGAAATAAGAGATGAGATAGAGCTTGTATCAGGTGCCACTAATGCCTTTGAAACTGATCCTTTTTTGAGCGGAAAATTATCCCCTGTTTTTTTTGGAACAGCATTATCGAACTTTGGTATACGTGAAATGCTAAATAGCTTCGTTCAGAAGGCTCCACCCCCTTTGCCCAGGTCTGCATTAGAGAGAAATGTAGTTGCTAATGAAGAAAAATTTTCTGGTTTTGTATTTAAGATACAAGCAAATATGGATCCAAAGCATAGAGATCGAATTGCTTTTTTGCGTATATGCTCTGGTAAATATACGAAGGGCATGAAGATCCATCACGTAAGGCAAAAAAAAGATTTGCGTATATCTGATGCTGTTGGTTTTAAAGCTGGAGAAAGAGTCTCTCTTGATGAGGCAATTGCTGGTGATATAATTGGATTACACAACCATGGAACTATTCAGATAGGCGATACATTTACTACTGGAGAGGAACTTAAGTTTACTGGCATCCCTTACTTTTCTCCGGAGCTTTTTATGCGTATTAGGCTTCTTGATCCATTAAAAATGAAACAGTTAAAAAAAGGGATCAAACAGTTATCTGAGGAAGGTAGCACCCAGGTATTTTTCCCCATTAATAACAATGACATAATTGTTGGTGCAGTTGGGCAGCTACAATTTGATGTAGTAAAATTTAGACTGATGGACGAGTACGGTGTAGATGCAGTTTATGAGCCAGTAAATGTATATACAGCTAGATGGATAGAATCTGCCGATACGAAAAAAATTGAAGAAATAAAAAAGAAAATCCCAGATGGCGTTGCTCTAGATGGCGGCGGACATTTAGCATATTTGGCTTCAACTAGAGTCAATTTGTCTCTTACAGAGGAAAGGTATCCAGATATACAATTCTCAACTACAAGAGAACTTTGATGCTAGTCAAACTAGCTCTTTAGACTAATAAGTAATAACCTTATAAGTAACGTTACGGTAACAATCGCTTTAGAATTACCAGGAGTTAGAATATGAGTGAACACTCGTCATTTGCAAAAGGACTTATTACTATTGCGGCTTTTGTAGTCGTTGTGACAGGAATTAAAATGGCAGAAACACTTATAATCCCGTGTTTGCTATCTATATTTATAGCCCTTATTTTTTCACCGCTATTAGCTTGGCTTAAAAAGAAAAAAGTACCAAATGGAATTGCTATCTTCTTAGTTATAACTTGCTTAATGGCTGCAGGCTGGTTGATTGCTACGCTTATACAGTCTTCTGTTAGTGATTTTCGGAATAATATTCCCACATATGAAATCAGACTGCAGGAATTGAGCGGCATTTTTTTATATTGGTTAGCAGATTTAGGGCTTATATTTGATATGAATCAAATGAAAAGCTTATTTAAGCCCGAGGTTGCAGTTCAATTAATGGGAAGTACATTGACATCATTTGGCAGTGTTTTAACAAACACCTTCATGATACTGTTAACTGTAATTTTTATTTTGGCAGAAGAAGTAGGGTTCAGAGAAAAACTACAACAAGCAACTAACAAAAAAGTATTAATAGATGATAGTCTTTCCTACTTTTTAAATAGTGTACATAGTTATTTGGGTATCAAAACAGCATTAAGTCTTTTGACTGGAATTCTGGTTAGTGTAACTCTTTGGCTTTTCGGTGTTGATTATCCTGTTATGTGGGGATTTTTTGCATTACTGCTTAATTTTATTCCCACAATTGGCTCTATAATTGCAGCTATCCCTGCAGTTTTATTATCTTTAATTCAGCTAGGTTCTTTTACAGCTATTTGCGTTGCCTTTTGTTACTTGATTATAAACGTTTTTATAGGAAATTTACTTGAACCGAAATTGATGGGAAAAGGCCTTGATCTATCACCTTTGATTGTATTCTTATCTTTAGTTTTTTGGGGATGGATTTTAGGCCCTGTCGGCATGCTACTTTCTATTCCGCTTACGATAATGGTTAAGATCGCACTTGGTAACGATGAAAATACTCGCTGGATAAGCGTCATGTTGGGACCTGGAAATAAATCGTTGAGATCAAAAAAGCTCTTATGATGAGCAGCTAACAGTAATTTTTTTACTCCATTGAGGTGGATGCTTTGCATACTCCTCGCACTCAGGATTTTCGTCATGAGGCGACTGAAGTAATTTAAGTATACGGCTGATTTCTGAGTAATCTTTATCATCTTCAGCTTTCTGAATAGCTATTTCAGCCATATAGTTTCGAAGAATATATTTCGGGTTATGCTGAATCATTTTGTTTCTTCTTTCCTTGTCATTTTGTGGTTCACCTAATAACCGATCTTGATATTTTCTTACCCATTCATCTAATGCATTTTGTTTAATGAGCAATTCTTTTAAATGCTTGTGATTGCCGTTTGATTCAAAAAAACATAAGCGTCTAAAAAAAATAGTATAGTCAACTTCATTTACTTCAAGAATCTCTAGTAACTCATCTATTAAATTTTGGTCACCTTCTTCAGAGGCCTCCAGGCCTAACTTTTGTCTATAAAGTTTCAATAACGTATTTAGAAATACTGGTTGATATTCATCGAGTATCAATTTGAGCTTTTCAGAACTCAAAAGGCTCGTCAATGCAGTGGCTAATGCGTTGCAATTCCATAAACCTATACTGGGCTGATTCTTAAAAGAATAGCGACCATTGCTATCTGAATGATTACAGATAAAGTTTGGATTGTAATTATCCATGAATCCAAATGGACCATAATCTAGAGTTTCACCAAGAATAGACATATTGTCAGTATTCATTACACCATGAGAAAATCCCACAGATTGCCATTTTGCAATCATTTCTGCGGTTTTGTGCACCATGCATCTAAACATTTGAAGGTAGCGATCATCATTTTTTTTAAACATAGAAAAGTGTTGATCAATTATATAATCAGCAAGTTTTTTGACGCATTTATATTGGCGTGTATGATGAAAATACTCGAAAGAACCAAACCTGATATGGGATTTAGCTAAACGAACTAGTAAAGCTGCTCGTTCAATTCTCTCCCTATAAACAGGCTCTTCGTTTGAAAAAATACTTATTGCTCTGGTTGTATTTATACCGAGTGCATGCATAGCCTCACTGCAGAGATACTCTCTTATAGTAGACCTAAGAACCGATCTACCATCCCCAAACCGAGAATAAGGTGTTTTCCCTGCTCCTTTGAGGTGGATATCCCATTTACCTAATGGGCCTTCAACTTCCCCAATAAGCATGCCCCTTCCATCTCCTAGTTCAGGGGAATAACCTCCAAACTGATGACCACTGTAGATCATAGCAAGTGGATCACATCCTTTAGGAAGTTGATTTCCACTGCATAAGCCCATTAACCATAGAGGTATTTTATCTTTAGAGTCTATCTGTTCACTTAATATACCGAGCATATTAAGCCCAGCCATATTGATGTTTACTACACATGGATCTAAAAGACCTTTTGGCGCCACTTTTGTAAAAAATTTATCACCTAATTTGGCGAAAGTGTTATTAAACTCTAAAATTTCAATTTCCCTCACTTTAGTTACTGAATGATATAAGATAAAAAAATTATTGTCACAGTACCGAGTGCCCCTCTTGTTCAAGGTATATACGTATCTTGATCCTGTGATCACCTTGAATTTCAACGATATTATTTTTGATAGTGCCACCACTTCCACAATTCTTTTTTAATTTTTTTATCAAAGTCTTAAGATCAATATCTTCGGTATATAGTCCGGAAATAGTTGTAACGCCATTACCTTTTCTTCCTTTGGTTTCGTAATTGATTCGAGCAACACCATCGCCATATTGCCTTATTTTTTTTGATTCCTGAGATTTTATCTGTCCCTTTTCTGTTGAGTATACAAGGCGTGTTTGATTTTTCATTCAAAAATCCATTATTTGAGTTTAATTATTAATAGTCGCTTATATGTTAAAATAGATAAGTGCATAACTTAATAAGAATATAACAAAAATTGCTTATGAATTAATTAATAAAATTTATAAGGAGCCATAAAAGTAATTTAAATATAGATATAGCAATTATTTGATGTGATTTAGTTTTTTTAACGCTACTAGGGCTTTTTTGACAATGTCTTTTAGGTGACAATAGTTAAAAAGATATGTAAAAATTATTAAATACTATGTTTAATGTTTTATATAGCTCATGAGCCAACAAACCTAAGGAAATATTATGACATTGATATCGAAATTACTTGGGCACAGCTCACCATATATCTTCAACATAGTTTATGATGTGGACGTGAGATTGTTATTTATAGAATGTTTAGATGACCCTTCTGATGAGATGCCGTCATTGCGTATTATATTTCCAGAAATTAGTTTATATTCCGAAGTAAATGAAGCCGAAGCTGGTGATGACGAATTGATGGATGACCTAGTTTCTTTAGAGCAAGTAAGTAACAAAAAAATTGTTATTCTCACTTGTAAGAAAGAAATTACAATTGAGCTTGCAGGGAAACCTTATGCAGAGCAGATTAAACATCAAAATAATTAGTAATAATTATTCTGATGGAATTGGTTCTACAATATACTGACCATTAACTTCAACCAAATGAAGCTGGCATTCTAAATCTTCATAGTCAGGAACTTGACCTGGTAAACCTGAAACGATTCTCCTTCCATTCTTTCGCAGCTCAATAGCTGCTTTTCTTTGTTCCATATTAGTTGAAAAAGGAATAAATATTTTCTTAGCTGCTACCCTGTTGATTTTTCTTATGCGAGCTCTCATTTTTTCTTGGTCTTCTCGACCAGCTGGCGTTCCTTTGTCCCACAAGAGATTAGTGAATGGCTGATCCTTGATCTTTGCTCTGCGTGTCTGCTGATTCACATTCTTTTTTGACATTATAAAACCTCAATATTTATTTGGTTAACAATACGCATGCGAAGATATTGTTAAAAGTTTTTTAAAAAATGCTAACAGCACATACGCTAGCAGACGGAATTATATTAATGAAGGATATAAAAATCAATTTTGACTTATATGTTTTCAATAAAATTCATTAAAACAAACAACACTCTTGTGTTTATTATACTAGGTAAATGAGGCCAAAATATAATTAGTTGGTATATTTACACAATATTTGTTATATTTTCCATAATATTTTCCATAAAAATAAGGTTTCATATAATTATGGTCAACTTACCAAAATATATCTCCTCAAAAAAAGGTAGTCTTCACTACCAAAGAGCGATTCCCACAAAACTGCATGCTGTTTCTAAAGCAAAATTTTATTATTTTGCACTCGAACTCAATCAACACGATAGTGCGAAAAAAATTTATAAAGCAGCAAAAAGGGCAGCTCAAGGTTTTGAATTGAGATGTCAGATGCTTGAAAATATTAGTCATAAATCAATTCCTGAGTCGGAACTGGACATGCTTTTTATGGAAGTAATCAGAAGATCTGGTGAACGAACTGGGGCTTATGAATATGAGAAATTTTTATTTAAAGGCCCGTTTAAATTTTCTATTCATGTAAGCAAAAAATTAGCTGATTTAGATGATAATCAAAATAATTTTAATAAAAAAGGAAAAATGAGATTAATTGGAGGTACTTAGTTTACCAGTTAAACTTTTTAAAAAGCATTCAGTGGTTTTTCTCGTGATGCTCCCTTCTAATTTATTTTATTTAAGTCGTTGGTTAATCTGAGGGCAATATGTTTTCATGGTAGTTTATACCTTGAAGTCAATTTAAAAAAAATATTTTAATTTTCTGTCACCAAATGAAGTAATAATGAAAAAACATATCAATAAAGATTTTTTTTCTCAAAGAGAGGCTGCCAAATACGACAACCCTATACCTAGTCGAGAGTATATTCTAGATTTTCTTACCCAGAGTCATGGCCCCTTAACGCATGACGAGCTATGTAAAGAATTAAGTATTAGTGATGAACGTGCTTATGAGGCGATTAGGCGAAGACTGATAGCTATGGTGAGAGATGGCCAGCTGATAAAAAACCGTAGCTATGCCTACGGTGCTTTGGAGAAAATGAACCTAATTAAAGGAAGAGTTATTGGCCATCCGGATGGGTTTGGTTTTGTCTCTCCAATTATCGGAGAGACCGATCTATATCTTTCAAGTAGACAAATGAAAAAAGTTTTAGATGGCGATGAGGTACTTGTAAGAGTATCTGGAAAAGATCAACGTGGCCGCCAAGAAGCTACTATTGTTGAAGTCATAGAGCATAGAACAAAAAGTCTAGTGGGCCGATTTTTCATAGAGAGTAATATTAAATTTGTAAGACCTGATAATCCAAAAATTTCACAAGATATTATCATTCCTGTAGGGCAAGAAAATAATGCGGAACCAGGTCAAATTGTAATAGTTCAAATTAATCAACAGCCAAGTAAACAAAACTTACCCGCTGGATGCATTACTCAGATTCTTGGTAGCCACTTAGCACCGGGGATGGAGATTGACATTGCTATAAATAATTATGGTATCCCGGTTAAGTGGCCAGCTGAAGTTTTAAGTAATATAGATTCCATAGGTGATAGCGTCTCTGAGCAAGATAAAAAGTTTAGAGTAGATTTACGCCACCTGCCATTTGTAACTATTGATGGCGAAGATGCACGTGATTTCGATGATGCTGTTTATTGCGAACCTGAATCTAAAGGTTTGAGAAAACTATATGTCGCAATTGCAGATGTCTCTCATTATGTATCAGTAGCGACTGCGCTCGATCAAGAGGCTAATGAAAGAGGTAACTCTGTATATTTTCCGCAACATGTCGTCCCTATGCTTCCAGAGGAGCTTTCTAACGGTTTATGTTCACTCAAACCCAACTTAGATCGATTAACTTTAGTCTGTGAAATGATGCTAGATAAAACTGGAATAGTTACTCAATATAACTTCTTTGAAGGGCTAATGAATTCACATGCGAGATTAACATATACACAAGTTGCTGAAATTATTTCTCAAAGAAAAAAATCAACAAGTGGTATTCGCAAGCAATTTAATTCAATAATAAAAAATATAGATGCTCTGACAGATCTTTACTACGATTTACTTGACTCAAGAAAGCTAAGAGGGGCAATTGAATTTGAATCACAAGAGTCTCAGATAATTTTTGACAAAGAAAAGAAAATTAAAGAAATATTGCCAGTTGAGAGAAATCCAGCACATAGATTAATAGAAGAATGTATGCTCTCTGCAAATGTCTGCGCAGCCAAATTTTTGAAAAAAAATAAAATGCCTGCACTATATCGTATTCATAAGGGACCTAAGGATGAAAAAATAGAAAGCCTTAGAGAATTTCTTGGTGAATTAGGCATAGATTTTTCTGGTGGCGGAGCCAATCCAAAAGATTTTCAGCGTATCCTCAGTGACATAGAAGAACGTCCTGATGGCAATATCATACAATCAGTCATATTAAGATCAATGAATAGAGCAATCTATTCGCCTGAAAGTGATGGTCACTTTGGCCTAAATTATCCAGAATACACACATTTTACATCACCTATTCGACGTTACCCTGATCTTTTAGTACACCGAGCAATTCGATATTTAATAAGAAAAAAATCAAAAAATACTGAGGTCTTTAGAGTCAATGGTTCACGAATATTGAGTCAAGAAGAAATATACCCGTATGATAAAAAACAACTTATATCTTTTGGTGAGCATTGTTCTTTGACTGAAAGAAGAGCAGATGAGGCTACCAGAGATGTAATAAACTGGCTTAAGTGTGAATTTCTATCATCACGAGTAGGAGAAAAATTTGATGGGACTATTAGTACTGTGACCCGATTTGGTTTGTTTGTCCAACTTAATGACATGTATATTGAGGGGCTAATACATATAACTTCATTACCAAATGATTACTATCAATACGAAGAAGATCACCATCGCCTAGTAGGAGAGAAAACTGGTAAAATTTTTCGTCTTGGCGATAAACTCAAGGTTAAGGTTACAAGGGTTGAGCTAAATGAAAGAAAAATTGATTTTGAGTTGATAGAAAGAAACAAGAGTACCAATGTAAAAAGATCTGTAGCTTCTTTTGACAAAAAAAGTCAAAAAAAAAGGAAAAAAATAAAAACTAAAATTAAGACTAAAAAATAATCTGAGCTCGATCTTATGGCAAACCAAAAATGATTGAAAATAAAAATGATTCAGGTCGCGATTGGTTATTTGGTTTACATGCCGTTTATTCAGTGCTGAAGACTTCTGGCTCAAAAATTAAGGAACTAAGGGTCCAAAAAGGACGCGATGACCAGAGGCTTAAGAAAATTATCCATTTAGCTCAACTTCAAGAAATACCACTTGTTTGGGTTCTTCGTTCAGATCTAGATGAGTTATCTGGTGGGTCTCATCAGGGAGTAGCAGCTCTATCCGAAAGTATTGGCATACAAGATGAAAACTACTTGTTTAAGCTAATAGATAATCAAGATAAAATTCCATTTCTATTAATTTTGGATAGCTTGACTGATCCTCATAATCTTGGTGCCTGCATGCGCTCGGCTGAAGCAGCTGGTGTTCAAGCAGTTATTATTCCAAAAGATAATGCTGTTGGAATAACTCCAGTGGTACAAAAGGTATCCAGTGGTGCTACAGAATTTATTCCTCTCATTGTGGTAACAAATTTATCCAGAATTTTAAAACAGCTTCAGGATAAAGGTATTTGGGTGATCGGTGCAGCAGGAGAAGCTGAAAATTTAGTATATGATACTGACTTAAGTGGACCACTTGCTTTAGTTATGGGAGCTGAAGAAAAAGGCTTACGAAGATTGACAAGAGAAAATTGCGATATTCTTGTTAAAATTCCTATGATGGGACATGTAAGTAGCCTAAATGTCTCAGTTGCTACAGGAGTTTGTTTGTTTGAAGCACTGAGGCAGAGGGATAAAGGGTAAATTAAAGCATGGTCTCAAAAAAAACCTTAAAAGTTAGAGTGATAGAAAAAAATCAGGTAGCAACTGATAATTTTGTTTTAAACTTTCCCAATGTAATTAGCTCTATCAGAGTAGCATTATCACCAGTACTCCTTTTTTTAGCTTTCCAGCAAAAAGATCATTTATTTTTGTGGGTATTAGCAGTCTCATTATTGACAGATTGCTTCGATGGTTATGTTGCTAGACACTTGAAGCAAGTAACTGAATTCGGTGCAAAGCTCGATAGCTGGGCAGATTTGATAACTTACTCTGTAATGTTATTTGGATTATTGCTGCTGTGGCCGGCTATTTTTAATAGCGAAGTTATATTCCTGCTAATTGCTTTCAGTTGCTGGATTGTTCCCTTATTAGTTTGCCAATCTAGATTTGGCCGGTTTCCTGCATATCATACATTAGCAGCAAAGATGACAGCTATTTTAATTGCTCCCGCTTATTTTATTGCAGCAATTTATAGTAACTCTCTTTTTCTGAGAGGAGTTTTGTTATTTTATATCTGGGTGGCTTTAGAGCAAGTCATAATAACTTCGATTTTACCAAGATGGCAAAGTAATATTGCAGGCTTCTGGACCGCAGCGTCAATAGCTAGAAACGAGAGCGATGCTTAGCCCTTTGATACATAGCGCTAATTTTTTTACTAAAAATTGTGTATTTAAGCTAAATTGTATTCAGACCTTGTATTTATACTTGAAATACTGCGACTCTGCCCTTAAAATGCATTTCTTTTAAATATTCACGATAGTTTTATATTCAAAATCTATAACTCCTTGTTGCATCGCAAAAGCGAGCACTTATTTACCCGTAGGGAGGTAAAATGCGTCATTACGAAATAGTATTCATGGTTCACCCAGATCAGAGCGATCAAGTAGCTGGAATGATCGAACGTTACTCAGCAACAATCACTGAAGGTGGAGGCAAAGTTCACCGTCTCGAGGATTGGGGTAGGAGACATCTGGCATATCCAATCAATAAGATCCACAAGGCTCACTATGTACTTATGAACATTGAGTGCAGTCAGGAAATATTGCAGGAGTTAAAAACAACTTTCCGCTACAACGATGCAGTACTAAGAAGTGTTGTGTTCGGTTGCAAAGAAGCCCTAACCGGTGAATCTTATATAGCTAAAGCTGATAAATCTGAACGATCAGAACGCAAAGAGCGCTCAGCTCCATATGCTGAAAAATCTGCTTCTACACAAACTAAAGATAAAGATGTAACTTCCGATGTTGTTGAAGCTCCGTTAGAATTGCCTGAAGTAACAAATACCGAGTCCAAAGAACCCAAATCTTTAGAAGATGATGAAAAAATTAAACCAATATCTGATGAGTCAGCAGAAAAAACTGCCGATAAATCAGCGGAAGAGGAGAGTAAATAATGGCTCGATTTAACCGTCGTCGTAAGTTTTGTCGCTTTAGTGCTGAAGGTGCAGACGTAATTGATTACAAAGATCTTGAGATGCTCAAGCAGTATATTTCAGAAACTGGAAAAATTACCCCTAGCCGTATTACGGGAACCAAAGCTAAGTACCAAAGACAATTGTCTAACGCTATCAAGCGCGCTCGTTATTTAGCATTATTGCCATATACTGATAGCCACGAATAAGAGATTATTTGATGCGTGCTTTAGCTCAATTGATTGCTAGTGGACGCATGCAAGCAGGGATAGTTGCTTTTTTTGGTAATATAATACCTTTCATCTCTCCGGCAGCAGTTTCCTTGGTTACTTTAACCAAAGGATTATCAGATGGATTAGTGCTTTCGCTGTATGCAATAACCCCGCTGATTATAATATTAGTTTATGTCAGTGATGCAAATACTGTTGTTACTATGCTATCTATCTTCACAGTTTTTTGTGTCCTGATTGCCTCAAATATAATGAGGCTCAGGTCTTCATGGCCCGAAGCTTTAGTTTTTATTGTAATATTTAGTGCCATATCGACTATATTTGCATCTATTTTTTTTAACAATAGCTTGGTGGCTCTAGAAAATATAATTAGAGATTTTTTTAAAGACAGCCAGCAGCATAATGATAGTTTTTTAATAGGTAGACCCTTTTTGCTTGGTGTTGCTGGTTATGTTATTGCTTTGACCTCAATAGTTTCTGTAATATTAGGTCGATGGTGGCAAGCGATGCTCTACAACCCTGGTGGATTTAAGCTGGAATTCCATCAATTGAGATTTAGTAGTGTATTTTCTGTTACTATTTTAATTGGAATATTTGTCTGCGAATTTTTTTTAAAAGGTTATACAAGCTGGTCTAGTTTATTAAGTTTACCGCTAATGTTAAGCGGAATAGCGCTATTGCATTATAGCGCTAGTCTTTATCAGTTAAGTAGTTTTTGGTTAGTTGGATTTTACCTGGCTCTTTTATTTTTGAGCCCATTAAGTATCATGCTGGTCGGGATAGGTATTCTTGATAGCATTTTTAATATACGCCCAAAATTGATTAGATATAAACAATAAAAATTATCAATTTGGTGAGATAAATAGGTTTTAATAACAGAGGATATTCGAGATGGACATAATTCTTCTTGAAAAAGTTGGAAATTTAGGAAATATTGGAGATAAAGTAAGCGTTAAGGCTGGTTTTGGTCGTAATTACCTAATCCCAAATGGTAAGGCGGTATTTGCTACTTCTGAAAATTTAGTTAATTTTGAGGCTCGTCGCTCTGAATTAGAGGCGGCAGCATCGGCTAGTCTCGAAGAGGCTAACTCAAGAGCTTCAAGTATCGAGGCAATTGGTTCCATCACTATTGCTGTGAATGCTGGCGATGAGGGTAAGCTTTTTGGTTCTGTTGGAACGAAAGATATTGCTGATGCAATAATCAACGCCGGCGTTCAGGTAGAAAAAAGTGAAGTAAAATTACCTGATGGCTCTATACGCGAAGTGGGTGAATTCGATATTTCTATCCAGGTGCATGCTGATGTCACCCAGATAGTAAAGTTATTAATTGTCGCCGAATAGAAGCAACTATTCACTACTAAGATAATATCAGTAATAATAGGGCACTGTATGGCGATTTTAGTTATGCCATAGTGCCTTTTTTTTAGGCGATATTTTATAGGTGATACTATCATGGTTAAAAATCCAGCCATCGAAGAGAATCAATTACCTCATTCTGTTGAAGCTGAGCAAGCTGTCATTGGTGGTTTGATGCTAAGTAATAGCTCTTTTGATACTGTTGCAGAATTAGTTGTCGAGTCCGATTTTTTTTCTGAAGACCATAGATTAATATTTAATACAATGCGGACCTTGTCTGCAGCACAAAAGCCCCTAGACGTAATTACCCTATCTGAGACACTCGAGAATACAAATAAGCTAGAGAGTGTTGGTGGCACACCATATTTGGTTGAGCTTTCAAATAATACTCCTAGTTCATCTAACGTTAAAGCTTATGCGCAGATAGTTTTAGAGCGCTCAATAATAAGAAAACTAATACTTGCAGCTACAGATATAGTAAGAAAAGGTCATAACCCTGTTGGTTGGGATAGCAATGAGCTCTTGGCTGATGCAGAGAAAAAACTTGCCGATATAATAGAGAGTAGACCCAAACAAAGTGGTTTTAAGCACATCGATGAAGTAATCAAAGAAGCTATTGCTCGTATGGAGTTATTAGCCGCAAGTAAATCAAATATCACTGGATTAAGCACAGGATTTCTTGATCTTGATAGGATGACCTCGGGATGGCAGAAATCCGATTTGGTTATTATCGCTGGGAGACCCTCGATGGGCAAAACCTCCTTTGCGATGAACATGGTTGAGAGTGCTATTCTAAATCAAGAAAAACCTGTGCTTGTATTTAGTATGGAAATGCCTGCCAATCAGTTAATGATAAGGATGATGGCTTCTATAGGAAAAATTGACTCCAACAATATGCGATCTGGTAAGTTGGATGATAGTGAGTGGTCAAGATTATCAAAAGCCTCCAACCGCCTCAAAAATAGACCCTTATATATTGATGACACTCCGGGTATATCACCAATTGAGTTAAGAAACAGAGTTCGCCAGCTTGTTCGTGAGCATGGAGATATTGGCTTGATTATGGTTGACTATCTTCAATTAATGAATGGCAGCATGCCCGCTGAAAACCGTACCAATGAGATAACCCAGATTTCTCGGGAGCTTAAGGCTATAGCAAGAGAGTTTGATTGCCCAGTTTTGGCGTTATCACAACTTAGTCGAAAGTGTGAAGAGCGAACAAATAAGAGGCCCCTTAATTCAGATCTGCGTGAATCGGGTGCAATCGAGCAGGATGCTGATGTTGTTGCATTCATATATCGCGAAGAGGTCTATGATAGAGATAATATAGACCTAAAAGGTGTCGCAGAAATAATTATTGGCAAGCAAAGAAATGGTCCAATTGGCGACTGTAAGTTGACATTTCTTGATTCATATACTCGATTCGAGAATTTTGCTCAGGATTATTCTGCTGATTAATAGGATATATTGGTGTCGATAGATGCAAATTTTTAGAACCATTAAAGGTATCGTTCCGGCACTTGATGCATATAGAATAGAACGTAAAAAAATTGGGTTTGTCCCAACTATGGGTAATCTCCATGATGGACATGTCGAGTTAGTGAAGCTGGCTCGAAAAACCAATGATATAGTTGTTTGCTCAATATTTGTTAATGGCCTTCAGTTTGGATTAAATGAGGATTGGGATAAATATCCAAGAACCCTCGAAAAAGACTGTGAAAAACTGAAGTCGATTTCATGTGAAGTTCTTTTTCATCCAGATGAAAATCAGATGTATCCAAATGGATTAGATTCTCAAACTAGGGTAATCTGCCCCTCCATGACAGGCTTTCTTTGTGGTGCAAGTAGACCGGGTCATTTTGAGGGCGTAACTACTGTGGTCTCAAAACTTTTAAATATCATTCAGCCTAACGAGTTGATCTTGGGTAGGAAAGACTTCCAGCAGATGGCAATATTACGCCGAATGATTGAAGATCTTTGTTTTCCAGTTAATATTGTTGAGGCAAATATTCATCGTGAAACAGACGGACTGGCTATGAGCTCTAGAAATTCTTTTCTTACGGTTGCTGAGAGATGCAAGGCATCTCAATTACATGAGAGCCTCAATTGGGTAGCCAAAATGATAAAATCAGGTAATAAAGATTTTATTTTTTTACAAAAAGAAGCATCTAAACAAATAAATGAGGCGGGCTTTAGGACTGACTATGTTTCTGTTTGTAATAGCAAAACCCTAGAAATGGCAGCAGTTGATGATGTTGATATTACTATTCTGGGGGCTATGTATAGCACCTCTGCAAGATTAATTGACAATATTTCCCTGAATAACTATAGGAATAGATTATGCTAAGCACTTTATTGAAAGCTAAGCTGCATATGTGCACAGTCACTCAGGCTGAGTTATTGTATGATGGTTCGTGTGCCATAGATTCAAATTTGCTTGATCTTGCGGGATTGAATGAATTTGAACAAATCGATATTTATAATATAAATAATGGGGAAAGATTAACTACATATATCATAAAGGCAGAAGCTGGTTCAGGAATCATATCAATGAATGGGGCAGCAGCCAGAAAATGCCAAGTAGGAGATAAAATAATTATTGCAGCATACGCACAATATACCCCAGATGAAGTCACAGAACTTGAACCTAGATTGGTCTACCTAAATAAAGATAATGCTGTAGAGAGAACCACTAATGTGATACCTGTTCAAAAGCTATAATATCAATTTAAAGATCATCTAATCGACAACTAAAAAGGCTTTAAGCCTATTGTTAGTAAATTTAAATCACCGTCGCCAACAGGATTTCTTGATGCCCTCATTCGACATTGTTTCAGAAGTTAAATTAGAAGAAGTTTGTAATGCTACAGAAAATACTGTGCGAGAAATAGCTACTCGTTTTGATTTTAGGGGTGTAGATGCTAGCGCTGAGCTAAATAAAGATGAGGTCATACTTTCTGCAGAAGCAGACTTCCAGTGCCAGCAATTATTAGATATTTTTAGGAGTAACCTAGCCAGAAGAAAGATTAGCCCTGATGCTATTGATCCTGATGAAATACCGCTTCATAGTGGAAAATCTTTTTTTTTGAGAGTGCGATTTATAAAGGGAATTGACCAAACGGTAGCAAAAAAAATCATTAATCTAATAAAAAACTCAAAACTGAAAGTTCAGACTGCAATACAAGGTGATAAATTAAGAGTTACCGGTAAAAATCGTAATGACTTACAAGCGGTTATCGCTCTAGTGCGTGATGAAGATTTAGGTCAGCCATTTCAGTTCGATAATTTCAGGGATTAGTGACTACAATGCAGTTAAATTTTTTGCGTAGTTACAAAATTTATCGTTTGCATTAAAGAACTAAAAATTTAGAGGGGAGGTTTGGATTATGTCTGATATAAAAATATACCCTGTGCATAAAGATTTTAAAAAACAGGCTAATATAGGGCTTAAAACTTATAAAAGTATGTACCTCGAATCTATTGAGAATGCTGATATCTTCTGGTCTAAGCAGGCGAAAGAATTTTTAAATTGGCAAAAATCTTGGAATCAAGTTAGTTCTTATGATTTTTCTACAGGTCAGGCTTCATGGTTTTCTGAGGGCAAACTAAATGCATCTGTCAATTGTATAGACCGTCATTTACCAACTAAAGCAAACCAAGCAGCTATTATTTGGGAAGGCGACAATCCCGAAGATAGTGAAATAATTTCTTACCGCAAACTAAGCGACTATGTAAATAAGTTATCTAATGCTCTTAGAACCCGTAATGTTAAGAAGGGAGATAGAGTGTGTATTTATATGCCTATGATTCCTGAGGCATTATATGCAATGCTCGCCTGTGCACGAATTGGCGCTATTCATTCAGTTGTATTTGGGGGCTTTTCTCCGGAAGCACTAAAAGATCGCATAATAGATTCCGATTGTCGTGTTGTTATTACTGCTGATGAGGGTGTTAGGGGGGGCAAAAGAATACCTTTAAAAGCTAACGCAGATATAGCCATGTCTCAATGCCCTCTAGTGCATACATGTTTTGTTATATCTCACACAAAAGGTAAAGTTGATTGGGTCGATAAGAGGGATATTTGGTACCACGAGGCTATAAAAAAAGAAACAACATATTGTCTACCTGAAACTATGGATGCTGAGGATCCACTTTTTATTCTTTATACATCTGGTTCGACAGGAAAGCCAAAGGGCGTCTTACACACAACTGCAGGATATTTACTACAAGCTGCTATGACTCATAAGTATGTTTTTGATTATAAAGACAATGATATTTATTGGTGTACCGCAGATGTTGGTTGGGTTACTGGTCATAGCTATATCGTTTATGGGCCCCTTTGTAATGGAGCTACAACTCTAATGTTTGAGGGAGTTCCAACTTATCCTGATGCATCTCGTTTCTGGCAAATTATTGATAAACATAAGGTTTCTATTTTTTATACAGCACCAACGGCTATACGTTCACTGTTGGCCGCAGGCAACGACTATGTAAAAAGGACAAGCCGAAAATCCCTACGATTACTCGGAACAGTTGGAGAGCCAATCAATCCAGAAGCTTGGGAATGGTATTATCATGTCATTGGTAATTCAAGTTGCCCTATAGTTGATACCTGGTGGCAAACTGAAACAGGAGCACATATGTTAACTCCTCTTCCAGGCGTACATGACATGAAGCCCGGCTGTGCCACTGCTCCATTTTTTGGTATTGAGCCCGCACTAGTAAATAATGCTGGAAAATTAATAGATGGCCCCGGGGAGGGAAACTTAGTTATAAGATCTTCATGGCCATCTCAAATTCGTGGTGTATATGGTGATATGAGCAGATTTAGAGATACCTATTTTAGCGCATTCCCAGGTTATTATTTCACTGGAGATGGAGCTCGAAGAGATAAAGATGGACATTATTGGATCACTGGTAGGGTTGATGATGTCCTAAATATTTCAGGGCATCGAATAGGCACCGCTGAAATAGAGAGTGCGTTAGTTCTTCATACTGATGTTGCTGAGGCAGCAGTTGTGGGTTGTCCTCACGATATAAAAGGGCAGGGTATTTATGCATACGTGACACTTATGTCAAATGCAAAATTAACTGATGCACTTTTTTCTGGCTTGAGTGACATATGTAAAAAAGAAATAGGTTCTTTTGCAAAACCAGATTATGTTCAGTTAGCGTCAGGATTACCAAAGACTCGCTCAGGCAAAATTATGCGACGTATCTTAAGAAAAATAGCAGCTAATGAGCTTGATAGCTTGGGTGATACCTCAACATTAGCTGATCCATCTGTTGTTGATGATCTAATTAATGATCGGTTGAATAGATAGTCTTTTTATTTAGATATTAATAATTTAAAAAAGGTATTAATGATATGGGTAGAGCTTATCAGAATCGCAAAGAATCGATGGCTAAAACTTCTGATATGAAGGCTAGAGTATATAGTCGCTATGGACGAGAAATTTACGTTATAGCTAAATCAGGAGGCCCAGATCCTAGCGGAAATTTATTGTTGCGTAATTTGATTGATAGGGCAAAAAAAGATCAAGTTCCGGCCCATGTAATTGATAGAGCGGTTGAAAAAGCGAAAGGTGGGTCAGGGGAAGATTTCTCAGCAGCTCGATATGAAGGATATGGTCCTGGCGGAATGATGACTATCGTTGAATGCTTGACAGATAACCCTAATAGAACTTTCGGAGATGTTCGTCTCGCATTTACAAAAACAGACTGCAAAATAGGCACACAAGGAAGTGTAATTCATCAATTCGATCATTTGGCTATATTTGTGTTTGATTTTGATAATGAAGAAATACCTTTTGACAGCCTAATAGATTCAGATATAGATATAATTGATATTGAGAGCGATGATGGCAGAATATCAATTTTTGTTTCAAATACCGATTATTTCAAGGCAAAACAAGCAATATTAAATAGTTGTGGTGATTTGAATTTTGAGGTTGACGAAATACAGTATCTACCACATGAGTATGTTCATATTACTGGAGACAACATCCTTTTGTTTGAGAAATTTATGGCCATGCTTAATGAGTTAGATGATGTTCAGCATGTTCACCATAATGCAAAATTAGAATGAAAAGAAAAACATAAAAACTTAATTACAAATCTTTATAAATAGTCACAAGATTACTAAAATAATCTAAATTATTGACTTAGAAACCTTTCGCGCGACGCCAAGATCTCTTTGCGTGCTGCAGCAGCATCGTCCCATTCCTCAACTTTAACCCATTTTCCTGGCTCAAGAGCCTTATAGTTTTCAAAATAGTGTTGAATTTGTTTGATTAGGAGTTCAGGTAAGTCGGATATTTCGTTTACATGATCGTACAGTTTGGAAAGTTTTGTATGAGGCACAGCGAGCAATTTTGCATCTACACCAGATTCGTCTGACATATTCAATACACCAATAGGCCGACTTCTTATTACTGCGCCTGGCATTACGGGGTAGGGTGTCACAACTAGAACATCTAGTGGATCTCCATCTTCAGATAATGTTTCAGGGATATAACCATAATTAGCAGGGTAAAACATTGGAGTGGCTACAAATCGATCTACAAAAATGGCGTCAGAGTCTTTATCAACTTCGTATTTAATAGGATCATGGTTTGCTGGTATCTCAATAACTACGTTGATATCAGTTGGAAGATCATTGCCTGCTGGAATTTTGTTGTAGCTCATTTTTTTTCTCTTAGTTGGTAGTTTTGATATAAATTTATGTAGTTCGTCCTAAAAAAATCTTCCATGGAAGTGCATGAATTATACTGTTGAGATGTGCTTATTGCCACCCTCGGTTGAATTAAAATCTATTGCTTGTGAATAAAATATCATTACTTGTTGCTATAAGAAAAAGACAATGTAAAATAATTGACATCGCTTTATAAGCGATATTCCTAAGGGGAGGCTATGACCTGAGACATCTTTGGATGGACCCTTTGAACCTGATCCGGATAGTACCGGCGTAGGGATAGGGCGCGTTTTTTCAACGTTCAATCTTTTACCTTTCCGGGTCTCTTAACTTTTGTTAACGAGGCTTAAATATGCAAATTAGTAATATAAATATACCAACAATTTTGATGGCGATATTCTTCGCTATACTTCATTTAAGTGCACATGCTCAAGGCACCACAGATATCTTAGAACCCATAAAATCTGTAGCTGATACTAAAAAATATTCTAAGAAGACTCAAGACAGAGAAGAGTCATCCGTACTCTCTGAAATTATCATTAAAGCGGAATTTCGTGACATCAATATAATGGATAGTGCTAATAGCGTTACTGTTATCGATACTAAGGCCTTTGAAAGGCGTGATGCAGAGCACATAGAGCATGTCCTTAATCTAGCTCCCAATGTAAATTTTTCAAGTGGTTCATCAAGAGGTAGATTCTTTCAAATTCGAGGTATTGGTGAACGAAGCCAATTTGTCGAACCAATAAACCCCTCTGTGGGCCTTTATATAGATGGAATTGACTTCAGCGGTTTAGGTGGCGCTGCAACTACTCTAGATATAAAACAAATTGAGGTCTTCAAAGGTCCTCAGGGCACAAGTTATGGTGCAAATGCTATGGCTGGATTAATTGATATGCGATCTAACGATCCATCAAAAAAATTTCAAGGCAGCATAGACTCCTCAATTGGTGAATATGAGAAAAGGACTGTTTCTACTACATTAAGTGGTCCCATAACTAGTGATTTAGGCTACCGCTTTGCAATGCAACGGTCAAAAAGAGACGGCTATACAGATAATGATTTTCTTGGTCGAGATGATACTAATGGTATTGATGAACAAACTTTAAGACTTAAATTGAATCTTCAAGCTAACGAATATCTTAATTTCAGTTTTTCTGGATTATATTTTGACGCCGATAATGGCTATGATAGCTTTTCGCTAGACAATACACGCGATACTTTATCTGATCAACCTGGTCACGACCGTCAAGAAACTATTGCGTTTTCTCTCGAGAGTACATGGACAAAAAATAAAGAATTTGATGTGATTTCTCTTTTTAGCCATTCAAGTAGTGATCTAGAATATGGTTTTGATGAGGACTGGAGCTATAACTCAATCTGTTCGGATTACTCTTGCGGTTATGCTGCATATGAATCGTTTGATAACTATATTCGTGATAAAAGTACAACTACAGCTGATTTCCGCTTAGTATCAAAAGCTGAGAGTTTAATTTTTAGTGGATCAACCGATTGGGTAGCCGGGATTTATTTTAAAGATCAGGAAGAATCGCTATTGCGAGAGTGGACATTTGATGCAGATTTTGCAAGTGATTTCGATACTAAAAACTTCGCTATTTATGGACAATTGGGTACGCAGCTCAATGATAAATTAAGGTTAACTTCAGGACTAAGATTAGAGTATAGACAAGGAGATTATTCGGGAGGCTCGTCGGTTAATTACGATACTGGAGAGCGCTTATGGGGCGGTAAGATTGGACTAGAGTATTTAATGACCGACGATATTATGATTTATAGCCTAGTTTCACGTGGCTATAAGGCGGGTGGGGTCAATAGTAGTTCTTCATTGGATCCAAAAAATAGAAGCTTCGATACCGAATATCTATGGAACTATGAAACTGGTATAAAAGCAGACTGGCTTGATGGAACACTCAATAGCCAGTTAGCCGTCTTCTATCAGGACCGTCGTAAAATGCAGGTTAAACAGTCCTTAGTAGACTGCTCGGGTGAAGGGGCTTGCACATTCACTGATTATATTGAAAATGCCAAAAAGGGAGCAAATTATGGTGCTGAAATGGAGTTTAGGTGGATTGCACTTAATTATGTAGATATCTATGGAAGCTTAGGGCTACTTAGGGCAACATTTAAAGATTATAAGAGTTATTCGCATGTTGATGTTGATAGGTATGCAGCCAATCCATCACCGAAAGATCTAAGTGGACATAAGCAAGCGCATGCGCCTTCTTATCAGTTTGTACTTGGTACAGATATATATCTTACAAATAACATTACTATGGGGATAGAGCTTGAAGGAAAAGAGGAATTTAGCCTTTCTCCTCGTCATAATGCAAAATCTAATCGTTATGAGTTGTTGAATTCTCATTTAAATTATCGGTTTGGTAAATGGAGCTTTTCTCTTTGGGGTCGAAATCTTAATGATCGTGATGTTATTGTGAGAGGGTTTGGAGCTTTTGGTAATGATCCACGAAAAAATTACGCAGTAGAGCCATATTATCAATATGGTGAACCAAGAGTGATTGGGGCTACAGCTAAATATAGTCTCTAGTTATATGAATTTAACTTTTTTGTAAGTAAAAAAACCCGTAATTTCACGGGTTTTTTTAGTCAATTTAAAAAACATCCAAAACTTAAATATTATTTGCAAAGTTTAGTAATTTTTTCTGCAAATAGTTATCATTATCAATAATATATATATGTTTATTATTAAGATAAATAAAACACATAATAGGTTACATTTAGTGTATATTCTTTTTTTAAATACTTTCGTTATATTTTTTGTATAACAATACTTTCGTCGTTCATCCAAACATAATTATTTATTACAGAGACCTTAATATGATCACCCAAAAATTATTATTTCTACCAACTATTTCTTTATTATTTGCAAGCATGACTTTCGCTGGTGGGGCACCTGAGTCTAGTTCTTATGACAATGTTTCCTCTGCAAATGTCTCCTCTGCAAATGTCTCCTCTAATGTGGTTAGTAAGGCTGACGATACTAGAAACTTTTTTGATGCAAGTAAATTTTACGTTGAGGGATATATAGGTACAGGTCTTGATGATGCAGAGGAATCGAATAACTTTGCCGGCGCATCAGGATATGTTGCAGCAGGACCCACTGGGAAAATCGGAGATGTTTCAGAAGATGAGGATACTACATTTGGCTTGAAATTAGGCTACGTGTTTTCTGAAAATCTTAGTTTTGAACTAGAACTAATGTCACTTGGTTATGGAGATACAACCTGGGGGACCGATTTCTCTAGTAATAATGGAACATTTAATCCGGCAGTGGCCAGTCCTTTTAGGGGAGAGTTAACCTCTAAGGCTATTTTTCTAAATACTTATTACAACTGGAATCTAGATAATTTCAAGCCATATGTAGGATTTGGTCTTGGTGTGTCGCGCAATAAATTTCATCAGGCTAGTGAGAGCGCATATGCAACAATTCACGACAATACTGAAACGGATTTTGCATATAAACTAGATATAGGATCGCTCTATGAGATCACTTCTGATTTATCAATAAATCTTGGGGTTAGTTTCCTTGATATTGGTGACTATGAATCCGATGACAAAAGAACTATTAGTAGCAGTCTTGAAACTATAGCGCCTTATAAATTTGGAACTGATGGCCTAGAACCAGTTGTCACTCTAGGAATTAGAAAGAATTTTTGATTAGTCACCTCACACCATAAATCTGGGAATGCCTGCCTTTAGTGCTTATTCACTTGGCAGGCTCTCAATTCAGTTGTTCTTCCGAAACCTAAAATAATAAAATATGATATGAGTGTTAGATTGTCAAAACACTCCATCTTTGAGATTAAATGATTTTGGAAAATTTTATAAATTTTAACTGGATTGGTATTGAAACGTTAGCGGTTATTCTAGCGGTTATTTACCTATTTTTAGCTATAAAAGAGAATAGCTTGTGTTGGTATTTTGTTTTTTTAAGTGCAGCTATTTATATTTGGATTTTCATCAATTCTGGCCTTTATATGGCCTCATTGCTAAATGTCTACTATGCCCTTATGTCTATTTATGGTTTATATCAATGGCGCAAAGGTGGCGATAAAAAGTTGGGCCTACCTATTAAATGTCTAAGCTCGTCTCATCATATATTTATAGTTATTTCAGTGATCAGCTTATCGTTAATTATAGGTTATTTTTTAGAGTCATATACTGACTCAAAATTACCATATCTAGATTCTTTCGCCGCATTATCATCAATAGTAACAACAGTAATGGTGGCAAGGAAAATACTTGAAAATTGGTTGTATTGGATTGCTATAGATGCAGTTTCAATATATTTATATTTAAGTCAAGATCTCTATCAGACAGCCATACTTTTTGTTTTATACATGATTTTATCCATAATGGGTTATTATGAGTGGCGCAAGCGCTATCTTTCATATAATAGATCCTGAGTAAGCAAGTGTACTTATTAGAACAAGCAATAGCTGGCTGGAAAAACTGGAATATTTCATTATCAGAAAAGCCCGAGGTTGAGCGTGAGTTGCTAGGCGGGTCTACTAATCGATCCTTTCTGGCTGTATCCGGCTTAAATAAGATTGTTATTAGAGTGAATAACCAAAATAACGAAAATTTAGGCATTGATCGCCAAAGAGAGATCAAGATCCTCGCGCTAATTGCAAGCTTAAATATTTCACCTAAAACATATTTTGCTGATAATAATGTATTAGTTAGTGATTTCATTGAAGGATATCAATGGACAAATAAAGATTTTGCTATTCCTCTAAATAAAGAGAAAGTCTCCTCGGTTATAGATAAGATAAAAAATGTTAAGGTTCCCTTTTTTCTGGAGAGACAAAAATATTCTAAATATTGTCAAAACTATATAAAGCAATTAGTAGCCACTAGTAACCCCAAAAAAAATAAGTTTTATGATGAATTGATGGCTATAGCAGTTACTCTTGATAGTAAAGTGTGGTCTCCAGTAATCAATCATCAAGATATTGTGCCCGGGAACTTAATAGAAAAAGATAATCGAATATTTCTTATAGATTGGGAATACTCTGCTTTTGGTCATCCAGATATAGATTTGGTCAGATTATATGGCCTTGATTATCAGAGTGAGTTCACCAAAGATTTATTATTTCTACAGCAAGGGTTCGATCAATTGTGGGGCATTTTGCGTGGTTAATTTAGAGCTTTTATTTTACGTCTCTGGTTTTCTTGAAATAGCCTTACTCAAAACTAAACCAAGTTCAAATAACAACCACATTGGTATCGCTAAAAGAATTTGTGAAATAACATCTGGTGGTGTTAATAGCATACCGAGGCTAAAACATAATACGAATATATAGGGGCGTTTTTTTCCAAGACGACTGGGGTCCACCAAGCCCATCCAAGATAAAATAACAATCGCTACAGGAATTTCAAAACTTAATCCAAAAGCAAAAAAAAGTTTAAGGACAAAATCTAAATAACTGCGGATATCCGTCATCACAAGGACACCATCTGGGCTTACGCTCGTGAAGAATGTGAACACTAAGGGGAAAACAAGATAGTAGGCAAAAGCCATCCCAGCATAAAATAAAAATACACTGGAAAGAAACAATGGAACTACTATCATTTTTTCTCGCTTATATAGACCAGGAGCAATAAAAGCCCAAACTTGATAAAGAATAAAAGGCATTGCTGCAAATATTGATAACACTAGCGTTAGCTTGAATGGAGTCAAGAACGGTGAGGTGACATCGGTGGCAATCATCGAAGAATTTACTGGAAGATTCGTAACTAAAGGATCGGATATATACAAATACAATTCGTTACTATAAGCGAATAATCCTAAAAAAATAAACAGCACAACGAGTATACATTGCAGCAATCGGTTTCTCATCTCTAAAAGATGTGCAACCATCGGTTTTATTGAGGGTTTTTTATCGTTCATTTTGAGGTATTTTCAGGAGTATTTTTTTTAAAATCTTTTTTTTCAGTCTTTGATGTATTGAGATCTTGCATGATTTTTTCATTATGAAGTTGCCGCTTAATATCATCCATGCCTACCTCATCTTCAAGTTGCTGGCGGGCTGTGGAAAAAACTTGCTTAATCCTCCCGACCCAGAGACTTACCTGACGAACAGCATGCGGAAGCCTTTTGGGCCCCATAACGACTAGAGATACCACCGCAATTAAGAGTATCTCCATGAAGCCAATATCAAACATAAGTTAACCCCATTTTCACCCTGTGCATAACGAACTATTCTACAGTTTCTTTTTTAGAATCTTGATCTTTATTATTTGCAGGGGCGCTATCTTTGCTTGACACATCATTAGACACTGAGTCTTTGAATCCCTTTACAGCGCCTCCTAAATCAGAGCCTATATTACGTAATTTTTTTGTTCCAAAAATTATTGCAATAATGACTAAGATAATCAGTAATTCTTGCCATCCAGGTATCATAGTAGCTTCTCTTTTTTTATTTAAATCATCCTAGCTAAATTTCTATTTCTTTTTACGTTGTCTTT